>Ga0315339_1000045_pt1 | contig 222225 bp, 221 predicted proteins | sample ASW17metaG_FD_204514 | JGI IMG/M metagenome (GOLD analysis project Ga0315339, IMG submission 204514) | Ammonia-oxidizing marine archaeal communities from Pacific Ocean, United States - ASW #17 | ecosystem: Environmental > Aquatic > Marine > Oceanic | place: USA: California | collected 2016-12-05
GTGGGAGGTCTAACCCAATCTACAAAATCCCAGGCAACACTAGCCCTTTCTCTTTTGCACAATCAATAGCGTCTTTATAACCTGCGTCGGCATGTCGCATCACACCTGTTGCCGGGTCGTTCCAAAGGACTCGCTTCAAACGACTCGCTGCATCCTCAGTTCCGTCAGCTAAAATTACTACTCCTGAATGCTGCGAAAAGCCCATGCCAACTCCTCCCCCATGATGCAGGCTAACCCAGGTCGCGCCACCTGCAGTGTTGAGCAGTGCATTTAAAAGAGGCCAGTCAGAAACAGCGCTGGAGCCATCTTTCATGGCTTCTGTTTCGCGGTTCGGGCTTGCCACAGAGCCACTATCAAGATGGTCTCTACCGATAACAATCGGCGCACTCAATTCACCCGTTTTAACCATGTCATTAAATGCTAAAGCTAATCGATGCCTATCTCCCAGGCCAACCCAACAAATGCGAGCGGGTAACCCTTGGAACGCAATTCGTTCGCGAGCCATGTCCAACCATTGATGGAGGTGCTTGTCATCAGGAAGCAGTTCTTTCACTTTTTGATCAGTCTTATATATATCCTCAGGATCACCAGATAATGCTACCCAACGAAATGGTCCAACGCCACGGCAGAATAAAGGACGGATGTAAGCTGGCACAAACCCTGGGAAATCGAATGCATTTTCAAGACCCTCATCAAAAGCGACCTGTCGAATATTATTACCATAATCAAGAGTCGGGATTCCTTTATTCCAAAAATCAAGCATCGCTTGAACATGCATCTTCATCGATGCATGAGATGCTCTTATGACTTCTTTTGGGGCAGAGACTCGTTTGTCTCTCCATTTTTCTAAACTCCAGCCTTGAGGTAGGTAGCCATTTAATGGGTCATGGGCGGATGTCTGGTCGGTTACGATATCAGGACGTACGCCACGTTTGACCAGCTCAGGGAATATATCAGCAGCATTGGCGCACAACCCAACTGTCTTAGCTTCACCGGCTTTTGTCCACTTATCGATCAGCGTAAGCGCTTCGTCTAAGGTCTCAGCCCTCTCATCTAAGTAGCCTGTTCGAAGTCGGAAATCTATGCTCTCAGGGTCACACTCAACGGCAAGACAGCAGGCTCCAGCCATAGAGGCGGCAAGTGGTTGGGCTCCACCCATACCACCCAGACCCGCAGTGAGAATCCAACGGCCAGATAGATCACCATTAAAATGTTGTCGACCCGCTTCAACAAAAGTCTCATAGGTGCCTTGCACAATGCCCTGGCTGCCAATATAAATCCAAGACCCCGCTGTCATCTGTCCATACATCATCAAACCCTTTTTATCGAGTTCATTAAAATGATCCCAATTTGCCCAGTGGGGAACAAGGTTGGAGTTTGCTATGAGAACTCTTGGCGCATTTTTATGTGTCGGGAATACACCTACCGGCTTACCTGACTGAACGAGCAGAGTTTCCTCCTCAGTCAGTGTTTTCAGGGTTTCAAGAATTTTATCAAAATCCTGCCATGTTCTAGCAGCCTTTCCTATGCCACCATAGACCACTAATTCATCTGGATTTTCCGCTACCTCTCGATCCAAATTATTCTGAATCATTCGAAACGGAGCCTCTGTTGCCCATGATTTGCAGGTAAGTTTGTTGCCTGTAGGGCTCTTGATATTGCGTTTGGTGTTTAAGGCTTCGCTCATAGTGATCCTCCTGAAGAGCTCTTAAGGATTGTTTTGTTAATGTCTTGAAGGATGTCAGACAACACACTTCGTAAGGACGACGCTTTATCAGTGTCGTAGTTAAAAGGAGGCAGCTCGGTCTCTAGATAGGTTCGCTGTGCTAACTCCATTTGAATGGTATGAACGCCATCTTGGGGCCGCCCGTAATAGCGGGTTGTCCATCCACCTCGAAATCGGCCATTAATAACATGAGTGTGGCTGCTAACATTGCGGAGAATATTTTGAACACCATTGGTAATGTTGCTGTCACAGGATTTTCCGTTGTCATCTCCAATATTCAAATCAGGTAAGCGATTATCAAAAAGGAAAGGTATTTTTGATCGAATAGAGTGGCAGTCATAAACAACAGCTACCCCGTGAATGGACTTAACTCGTGCGATTTCGTCATTCAATAGTTGATGATACTTTTGGTGGTAGATTTCCAGCCTTTGCTGAATAGCTGCTTCGGTAGGTGTACTTGTCCAGATAGGCTCGCCATCAAATGTAAACAATGGAACCAAAGAAGTAGAGTTTTGGCCTGGGTATAAGGTCAAGCCCTGTGGATCACGATTAGGGTCAATCACATAACGATTGAAATTTGCTTTTACGACTGTAACATTGTCTACCAAACCCTCGTAAAGCTTTGGGATATGCCAGTCGGTATCTAATAATTGGCGTCCAATGTCATTTAGTTCACTGAATATCTCATCAGGAATGTACGTCCCTGAATGCGGCTGGCCCAATATTATTGGGCTATTACCTTGAGTTACCTCCACAAGATTCATGCCGATATATCCAGTGCTAGGCTATCATCACCAAGGTTACTAAGCTCATCGGTATGATGAACCAAAGCGGCTAATTTAATAATATCGGCACTGACCATTCTGTCATCTGTTAGGGATGGGCACTGGATTCTGATTATCGAAATAGCCTTATTTAAATACTCGCTGGTTTTAAGAGGTGCTCGAAGATCAATGCCCTGAGCTCCAGCCATTGCTTCGACACCGAGAATAGCTGAAAGATTTTTGTTCATCTCCAGAAGTCTGCGTGCCGCATGGCATGCCATTGACACATGGTCTTCCTGATTTGCTGAGGTTGGCGTTGAATCGATTGAGCGAGGATTAGCCAAGGCTTTGTTTTCACTCATTAGTGCAGCAGAAGTCACTTCTGCAATCATCAGCCCAGATTTTAGCCCTGGATCAGGGGCTAAAAATGCAGGCAGACCAAAACTCAGAGCAGGGTCGACTAAAAGCGCAATTCTGCGTTGGGCAATACAGCCAATTTCAGAGACAGCAATTGCAATTTGATCAGCTGCCAAGGCTACTGGCTCGGCATGGAAGTTTCCTCCAGAAATGATATTGCCATCAGACAGAACAAGTGGGTTGTCCGTTGCTGCGTTGGCTTCTATTTGCAGTGTCTTGCCAGCCTGACGCAATTGATCCATACAAGCACCGATTACCTGAGGGGCACAGCGCAGGCAGTAGGGGTCTTGTACTCTCTCATCACCAGTTTTATGGCTGTCACGAATTTCAGATCCATGTAGCAATTGGCGAAGTCTTTTTGCACTATCGATTTGTCCGGGATGACCTCGCAGTTGGTGAATTTCATCGTGGAATGGTGCACTTGATCCCATAGCCGCATCTATCGAGAGAGCGGTGGTGGTGATGGATGTTATTGCTAGACGCCATGCATCAAAAAGGCCGGCTAAGCAAAGAGCAGTTGACACCTGTGTGCCATTTAATAATGCAAGCCCCTCTTTAGCCTGTAATACAATTGGCCTCAGCTTTTCTTGCTTCAGCGCTTCAGAGGACAAGATTTGTTCACCTTTATAGAACACATCGCCCTCGCCAATCATAGCGGCCGCCATATGGGCCAGTGGTGCAAGATCACCTGACGCTCCAACAGAACCTTGTGCAGGGATAACTGGAATAATGCCTGCCAAAACCATATTTTGAAGCAGCTCCACTACCTCTATTCTTACGCCCGATGCACCGCGACCCAAAGAAAGGCATTTTAATGCCATGACCAATCTAACGACGTTGAGGGGTAAAGGTTCACCAAAGCCAGCGCAATGAGAGCGAACTAGGTTGCGTTGCAAGCTGGCTAAATGGGTCTCATCAATTTTGACTGAGGCAAGTTTGCCAAATCCGGTATTCACTCCATATATAGTCTCATTACCTTCAAGTCTATCTAAGAGCCGAGAAGCGCTTTTTTCAATAGCTTCAAAAGCGTCAGGAGTCAGCTTGAAACTAACCTCAGCACGATAGATGGCTTCTAGCTGTGCTAGATTCGCTCGACCTGGCGCGAGTGTAATTATCATGACAATTCCCTATGAGAAATACGTTTATGGAGGATTGATGATCCAACCCAATAAGATAGCTCTGCAGGGTGCGTTGCATTCCAAACTGCAAGTTCAGCCTGAGCTCCAGGCTCAATTATTCCGTAATTACCCTGCAACCCCAGTGCCTTTGCTGCACAGATTGTCGTTCCCTTGAGGGCCTCTTCAGGGGTCATGAAAAATTGAGAGCAAGCCATGTTCATTACGGTGAGAATTGATGAGATTGGAGAGCTGCCAGGATTGCAATCAGTGGCAACGGCCATATCAACGCCCGCAGAACGTAGGGCAGCTATTGGGGGGACTTGTGTTTCTTTGAGAGTGTAAAAAGCGCCGGGCAGCATCACCGCGACCGCGTTAGATTTAGAAAACTCTTTCACATCCTCTACTGACAAATATTCTAGATGATCAGCAGATAGGCCGTTGTATTTGGCCACCAGCAGAGCGCCATTTTGATTCGACAATTGTTCTGCGTGCAATTTGACCGGTAAGTTTAAAGATTGAGCGGCGTTAAATAGTCGATCTATTTGGCTTGGTGAGAAAGCGATGGTTTCGCAAAAGCCGTCAACTGCGTCAACGAGGCCTTCTTTTACCGCCTGCCGTAATCCTGGAATGGCAATCTGATCAATATAGTCATCAAGTCGGTGTTCAAATTCGTTCGGGGCAGAGTGTGCTGCAAGCCAGGTTGCCATAATCTTTACAGGACGAAGTGATTCTAGATGCCGAGCAATTCGAAGCATCCTCAATTCATGGCCAATTGTTAACCCGTAGCCTGATTTAATTTCTATGACTGCAACGCCTTCACTAATCAGGTCATCTATTCGTCTCAGAGCTCCTTGAATCAGTTCTTCATCGCTGGCTAATCGCGTTGCCTCAACCGTCGAATTTATACCGCCCCCAGCGTTTGAAATTTCCTCATAGCTTGCGCCATTCATTCGCATCTCGAATTCATGGGCGCGATTTCCACCAAAGATGAGGTGAGTGTGACAATCAATGAGCGCAGGTGTAACAAGGCGTTGGCCTAACGACTCTCTTTGCATACCTTGATAAGAAGCCGGTATAGAATTTTCATCCCCTACCCACTCTATATGCCCGCTACGAACGGCAATAGCAGCATTATTAATTAAGCCGTAAGCAGCTTCATTAACTTGCATTGTTGCTACGGAGCATTCTGTATAAAGCATTTCGTTTTGCATACGTATTGTAATACCCTTGTTAACATGGTTATTATGTATGCACATAATACTGTTAGATTGAAATAAATGACACTTAAAATTTTTGCAAAACAAGCTTTAACTTCTTCGGGGTGGCAGCAAGATATCTCTGTAACGGTAGATGACTTTGGTCGTATTTCGGATATTTCCAAATCAACAGCCGGTATTGATAAAACAGTAGGCATTCTTTTGCCGGCGCTCTCGAATCTGCACAGCCATTCTTTTCAAAGAGCTATGGCAGGGTTAGCTGAGCAAAGAGGAGCCACTTCTCTTGATGATTTTTGGACGTGGCGCAAGATTATGTATCGTTTTTTGGAGATCCTCTCTCCCGATGATATCCAAGCCATTGCTGCGCTAGTTCAAATGGAAATGTTGGAATCAGGCTATGCAGCGTCTGCTGAATTTCACTATCTACATCATGACTACAACGGCGTTGTCTATAGCAGTCCAACAGAATTATCAGAGCGTCTATTTCAAGCATCGTCTATATCGGGCATTGGTTATACCCACTTACCAGTTTTGTACATGCGAGGCGGCCTAGACAACCAACCACTGCAGGCAGGACAGCGTCGTTTTGGTTGTGATCTTGATCAATTTCAGGCTCTGTATACATCGCTCAGCGAGAAGATGGCTAGGTTGCCTCAGGATTATGTCCTAGGAGTGGCTCCCCATTCACTTAGAGCTGTGTCAAAGGATGGGCTCTTATTAGCGAGTACTCTCAATCAGCAAAACCCAGTTCATATTCATATTGCTGAACAGCAAAATGAAGTCAATGATGTCGTGCAAGCATTGGGAGCGAGACCAATTCGATGGCTATTAGACAATGTCGAGGTTAATGACCGCTGGTGTCTGGTGCACGCAACCCACGCTGACCAAAAAGAGCTAATAGATTTTGCAAAATCTGGAGCCGTTGCCGGCTTATGCCCAATTACTGAAGCTAATCTTGGTGATGGAATATTTAATGCATCTCAATTTATTGAGCATGGTGGGCGGTTTGGTATTGGATCTGATTCGAATGTCAAAATTGGACTGAGCGAAGAGTTGCGTTTGCTTGAAATATCTCAACGCTTGCGTGATCAAAGACGTGTTGTTCTTAGCAGTGATGCTATACCCTCCAATGGACGCTTCATGTATGAAAATGCCGCTAAGGGTGGTGCGCAAGCACTAGGCCGTGATGCCGGAGCAATAAAAGTCGGCGCGCTTGCTGATCTTGTTGCGCTAGATGACGGGCATTACTCTCTTGTTAATTTAACCAATGATAGGATTCTTGATGCATGGATATTTGCATCAGATGATGACATTGTTAGCGATGTTTGGGCGGCGGGTAGACACATGGTTAGCGAGGGAAGACATATTCTGCGTGACGCCATTAGCACTCAGTTTCTAAAAACCATAAAACGATTACGAGACGAACTATGACAGCTAACTCCCATCATAAAATTAGGCAAATGCTAAAGGGGAGAATTGAATCTGGTGAGTGGGAGTTAGGTGCCCTTATTCCCAGAGAGCTTGCGCTGGCAGAGGAATATAACTGCGCGCGTACGACGATAAACCGAGCGCTACAAGCGCTGGCTGATGAGGGAGTCGTTGTTAGAAAACGAAAGGGCGGAACAAGGGTTTGCCGGATGCCGGTGCGGCATGCAAAATTTGGCATCTCAATTTTACGTGAGCAGGTTGAGGTCACTGGCAGCGAATATAGTTATCAAAATGTAGTCACTAAATTGAAGGTACCGCCCAAATCTGTGAGAGCTAAATTGCAGACTTCTGAATCCCAGGAGGCATTGTTTTTGCAAACCATCCATTTAGCAGATAACAGCCCATATGCCTATGAAGAACGTTGGGTCAATGTTGAGGCGGTCCCCGAAATTCTTCATGCCCCCTTAGATGAGATAAGTGTCAATGAGTGGCTGGTAAGGACAGTTCCATTTTCCAGCGGTGACGTGATTTTTTCTGCTGAAAATGCAGACCAAAGAGTTGCCGGTGCACTTGAATGTCAAATCGGTGATGCCCTTTTTGTACTCGATAGAACAACCTGGGTAGGTGAGAAATTCATCACCACCATTAAGCTCTATTACAGAAGCGGCTATCAATTGTACTCATCTCTTTAAATTAATGCAGGCCGCTTTCGACGCTGTGTTTCGAGCGGTTGAAGAGCAAACTACAAACCAGGTTTAAGTGTTTTTGTTAATAGTTTTATTTCAGCGGCTATTTATCGATACCAAGCTCATTCCATAACTCATCAACCCGCTGCTTAATGGTTTCATCCATCACAATGGGTTCTCCCCACTCTCGATTCGTTTCTCCGGGCATTTTATTGGTGGCATCCATCCCCATTTTAGAACCGAGACCCGACACGGGTGAGGCAAAGTCAAGATAGTCGATGGGGGTATTTTCAATCATCACTGTGTCTCGCACAGGGTCCATTCTAGTTGTCATTGCCCAAATAACATCTTCCCAGTTGCGAACATCAACATCATCATCGGTAACGATCACAAATTTGGTATACATAAATTGCCGTAGGAATGACCAAACTCCCATCATTACTCGCTTTGCGTGGCCGGGGTATTGCTTTTTCATACTGACCACAGCCATACGATACGAGCAGCCTTCAGGGGGTAGATAAAAATCTACGATCTCAGGAAACTGCTTTTTCAGGATAGGAACAAATACTTCGTTTAGGGCCACACCTAAGATCGCGGGCTCATCTGGCGGACGGCCAGTGTAGGTACTATGGTAAATAGGGTTTTCACGATGGGTAATACGATCTATGGTGAATACTGGAAAAGTTTCCACCTCATTGTAGTATCCCGTGTGATCGCCAAAAGGACCTTCTTCAGCTTCATCACCGTGTAAAAAGCCTTCAAGAATATATTCAGCACTTGCAGGTACCTGTAGATCGCTACCGATGCACTTGACCACTTGAGTTTTCTCGCCACGTAATAAACCAGCAAACGCATATTCAGATAGTGTGTCTGGAACCGGCGTTACTGCGCCAAGAGTCGTCGCTGGGTCAGCACCCAAAGCGATGGCGACTGGGTAAGGCTTGCCGGGATTTTTCTTTTGAAAGTCACGGTAATCTAAAGCACCACCGCGGTGAGCTAACCAGCGCATAATCAGTTTGTTTTTGGCGATTTTTTGCATCCGATAAATGCCAAGATTTTGTCTGTCCTTCTCCGGACCGCGAGTAATAGCCAATGCCCAAGTCACAAGAGGTGCGGCATCTCCAGGCCAACATGTTTGAATAGGCAATTGATCAAGATCAACCTGATCACCTTCTAAAACAATTTGCTGGCAGGGCGCTTTCTTCACTACCTTGACTGGCATATTTAATACTTGCTTAAAGTCGTGGCGCTTTTCCCAAAGATCCAATAATCCTTTAGGCGGTTCTGGTTCTTTTAGAAAAGCAAGTAACTCACCCACATCTCGCAGGGCGCTAACATTCTCCTGACCCATGCCAAGGGCAACTCGTTCGGGGGTGCCGAATAGGTTGCAAAGAACGGGGACGTCGTAACCTTTAGGATTCTCAAAAAGTAGGGCGGGGCCTTTAGCGCGCAGAGTACGGTCGCTAATTTCTGTCATCTCTAGGTAGGGATCAACTTCTTGTTTGATGCGCACCAGCTCTCCTCGTTGTTCAAGGAGGGCGATAAAGTCGCGCAAATCAGAACTTTTCATAATTAATGTGGCCCGTGCAAGCTAGCCTGCCCGAAGCAGGATTACTTGCGCTTCATGGCGCCAAAGAATTCAGCGTTGTTCTTAAATCCTTTGAGTTTCTCAACAACAAATTCTGCAGCACCTAAATCTTCCATATCGTGAAGCAGTTTACGCAGAATCCAGATACGCTGGAGTTCTGACTCTTCGATCAACAAGTCTTCACGACGAGTTCCAGACCGACGCACGTTGATAGCTGGATAAACTCGCTTCTCAGCAATCTTACGGTCAAGAATTAGCTCCATATTACCGGTGCCTTTGAATTCTTCATAGATGACTTCATCCATTTTTGAGCCAGTTTCAACCAGAGCGGTGGCGATAATAGTCAAGCTACCCCCGTGCTCAATATTCCGTGCTGCTCCAAAGAAACGCTTGGGCTTCTCAAGAGCATGGGCGTCTACACCACCTGTCAGTACCTTACCTGAAGATGGGATAACTGTGTTGTAGGCGCGCGCTAAACGGGTGATAGAGTCAAGCAAGATGACCACATCTTTTTTATGCTCTACCAAACGCTTGGCTTTTTCGATGACCATCTCTGCGACCTGAACATGACGGGTAGGCGGCTCATCAAAGGTTGAAGCAATAACCTCACCGCGGACAGTACGCTGCATCTCTGTGACTTCTTCCGGACGCTCATCGATTAGTAGAACGATGATGTAACATTCTGGATTATTGCGAATAATAGATTGCGCAATATTCTGCATCATAATGGTTTTACCCGCTTTCGGCGGAGCCACAATCAAGCCGCGCTGCCCCTTACCAATGGGGGCTACCAAGTCAATGATCCGACCAGTGAGATCTTCCGAGGAGCCATTGCCTGCTTCTAAAGTGAGGCGTTGATCAGGGAAAAGTGGTGTCAGGTTAACAAAGAGAATTTTATTGCGGGCATTTTCCGGTGCGTCATAGTTAATCTTATCGACTTTAAGCATAGCAAAATATCTTTCGCCATCTTTCGGTGGTCTTATCTTCCCGGCAATGGCATCTCCAGTACGCAGGTTAAAGCGTCTGATTTGACTGGGCGATACATAAATATCATCTGCACCTGCAAGATAGGAGGCGCCTGCGGAGCGCAAAAACCCGAATCCGTCCGGTAGTATCTCGAGCACACCGTCTCCATAGATATCTTCACCGCCTTTTGCGTGTTTCTTAAGCAGTGCGAAGATAATGTCATTTTTACGGGAGCGAGCTAAATTGTCGAGGCCGAGGGCTTCAGTCATTTCAAGGAGTTCGCCAATAGGTTTGTGCTTTAATTCGGATAGGTTCATAGATAGGATTTCAGAGTTGTTGAATGATAAATTGAAAAGGGTTAGCTTTTTAGCTGATATTACAGAAAGATGGATTTAACGGCCTAGGGGCCCAAATAGTTAATTTCGATGTTGTCAGAAGATGCTAGAAATTCGTTGATAGTCCTGAGTATAGCGTTACCTATAGAAAGCGCAAGATTTTTTTCGGCCCTGCGAGCAGAGCCGAAAATGTTTTTAGATCAATCCATCTACAAATTCAATGAGTTGACCTTTGGATAATGCTCCAACTTTGGTCGCTTCAACAGTACCATTTTTAAATACCAGCAACGTGGGGATACCTCGTACATTAAATTTCGCCGCCGTTTCAGGGTTACTATCAACGTCTACCTTACAGATCTTCATTTTTCCTGCGTATTCATCCGCTATTTCGTTAAGGATTGGTGCAATCATTTTGCAGGGTCCACACCACTCAGCCCAGAAATCAACCAAGGCCGGGGTGTCAGATTGCAAAACATCTGTTTCAAAGCTTGCATCAGTAACGTGAACAATATTTTCGCTCATTGCGCGGAATCTCCAAATAGGTGTTTATAAAACGAGTATCTTCATTATATAGAGGAATCATAACACTAGCTTTAGTCAGGCTTCAAACGATATACGTCCATAATGGGCACTATTAGGATGAAATGATGATCACCTCAGATTATTCTCTTTATCGGCGGCGTCTGCTTCGGCCTGAGGCTTTATGTCCAGGACCAGCAGCTCCTCCGGCAATAGTCAAATCACCACCCATTTGAGCTTTTGCACCACTGGTAATAACGCCTAACTCTGACTCTATTCGAGCCAAGTCCGGGGTATCCCCTTTTTCATGGCTATCGATTACTTTTCGCATTTCTGCTACATGTTTTGGAGAAGTACCGCAGCAGCCACCAATTATTCGAGCTCCCGAATCAATGGCCATCTTGGTGTAGATAGCCATTAACTCCGGCGTGCCGCTGTAGCAAATTTTCCCATCGATCCACTCAGGAATACCACAGTTGCCTTTCGCAACCAGTATTGGCTTCACATTTGCTAAATCCGCGGCTTGTTTCATATTGATTATGCCTGCTATAACTTCAGCTGCGCCGAGCCCACAGTTAGTTCCATAGGCGGCAAGTGGAGTGCAAAGATCATCTTGGAGCTGCACCAGATCAGATGGTGTAATCCCCATCATTGTACGGCCATTTGTTTCGATACTTAATGTCAGCACAATAGGCAATCCGGTCACGCTTGCACCACGAACCGCTGCATGACATTCCTCAATAGATGACAATGTTTCAATCCACAGAATATCCGCGCCACCTTCCTTAAGAGCCATGGCTTGCTCAGCGAAAGCAATCTCTCCTTCCTCTATAGTCATTAGCCCGGCGGGGGCAAAGATCTCGCCGGTGGGTCCCATGGAACCTGCTACTACAATGTCTCGTCCACTGGCGGCCACTTCAGATACTAAAATTCGCGCTGCCGCGCGGTTAAACTCAACCACTCGGTCTTGAGCATCATGAAGTTTAAGGCGATAACTATTGCCGCCGAAGGTGTTCGTCAGAACAATATCGGACCCCGCATCAATAAAAGAGCGATAGTGGGAAGCTACGCGTTCTGGAAAATCTGTGTTCCAAAATTCAGGGGAGTCACCGGACTGCAAGCCCAGGGCAAATAGGTTTGTTCCCGTGGCACCATCGATAAGAAGTGTTTGTTTTTCATCGAGAAGTTTTAAAAAAATGTTTTTCATTAATTTCTTATATCGTCCTTATTCAACCAATCTCCATCATATATTGCGCGCTCGCTCATATAAAGAGACCAGTTGAAAGATTAAACCTATTTAGGTATCTACCCGAAGCCTCACTCACAGGCCAAAAACAATCTTCTCACTTTTTAGTAGTCGTTCCATCCCGAATATTAAAGCCAGTGAAATAACTAGTGTCGAGAGGCATGAGACCGCCAACTGCAGTAGAGGAATTTCTTTTCCTTTGGCTAAATCAATCAGCGCCTGTAGTTGCCCAGATACCGGTGCCCAGCGAAGTTCTTCTACGGCAAAGTCCAATGTTGCCGCATAAGACATTGCTATGGGAACGAACATAACAAAGCTTATGTAGGTTTGTGCTTCTTTAAAACTCTTCGCCATAAAGGAAACAAAAAGCTGCATACTGGCGGCGAAAATGGCTACAGAAAAACCCGCCAATAGCGCCCCGAGTACAAAACTACCGGATATGTCGACACTAAATCCTAACTCTTGCCATGGCACAAATGGATAGACAAACTTTGATACGATTATCGTCAAGATAAGTCCTAGCATTCCGAAGATACTCACAGCGACAGTTTTGGACATCACTAACTGTAATACCGAAACGGGATGGCTCAGAAGCAGAGCCAGTGAGTTGCGCTCTCTCTCCCCTGCACTGGTATCAATCGCTAAGTTCATGCCGGCGACAAATACAGACAATATCATCAGCATTGTCATCACACCCATGATCTGACCACCTTTTGAGACAGCGGTGGCTTGGTCTTGTATATGCACTTTTACCGGGTTAATAATATTGGGATTAATGCCTCGACTGATTAGTCTGAGGCTGACCATTTCCGAGCTATAACTCCCCAGTGCTCGCTTAATTCTGGCAATCGCAGTTCTTAGGCTGTCCTCCGACTGATCTGCAATCAAGGTAACTTCTGCAGGTTCTGCACGATTGAGTTGCTTGGAGAAATCAGTACTGATGACGAGTTCGATATTCTTTAGTTTATCTGGATCATCCCCTTGGGTAATACCTCTATCGCTGAGGTAGTTGACCAAGTTAGAGGCCTCAATTCCGTTGGTAATGGTAATCTCTATATCTTCGGGATTGGTCGCCTTGTTAATGACAGCTGTCAAAACAACGGCAAGTAGTACGGGAGTAAAGAAGGCGTAATAAAGCCCCGCCATCACCGAGCGCTTATCTCTAACAGCATCTAATAATTCTTTGCGCAAAAGGCTAGTAAAACGATTGTTCATGCAGCTATCCCCTCATCAGTCCCGATCAGGGAAATAAATGCTTCCTCTAAGGAGGTTTGGTTAGTTTGATCGCATAATTCTTGTGGACTACCAATGGCGACGGCCTTGCCATCTGCCATTACCACAACGCGATCACATAACGAGGCTACCTCTTGCATCACATGGCTGGAGAATAAAATACAATGGCCTTCGGACTTGAGCTTACCCAGCATGTCTCTGAGAATTCGTGTACTCATGACATCGAGACCTCGAGTGGGCTCGTCAAGAATAATATTTTTTGGCTGATGAACAATTGCTTGGGCTAAAGCCGTCTTCATTCGTTGACCCTGGGAAAAACCTTTACACCGGCGGTCAGCGATATCGGCTAACTGCAAATCAAGAATGACTTTGTCAGTTGCAGTAATGGCCGCAGATCGTTCCAAACCGCTTAGTTCAGCAAAATAACAAATATATTCCCGTGGAGTTAGTCGTTCGTAAATACCAAAGGGATCTGGAAATAATCCAAGTTCTTGTTTAGCTGCAAGAGGCTGCTTGGCAACGTCAATTTCATTAATCGATGTGGTGCCTTGGTCAGGTTTTAGCAGGCCAAAAATTGTTCTAAGACAGGTTGTTTTACCCGCTCCATTTGGACCCAGCAATCCTGTGATTTGACCGTCGTATGCATCAAAGGTTAGGGAATCTAGGGCCTGCACCTCACCCAGTTTTTTAGACAGGTTGGACACTGAAATCATGGTGAATCCTCCACAGTGGTCTTACTTTGCAATGCCTGAGCGCTGCTGGGATTAAGGTAAAAACTTTTAGAATGGGTTTCACTTAGACAGCTGGCATCTAAGTCGGTAACAGTGCCAAGATCAACTAAGTCAGCAACCAAATCACTACCACAGGTCTGAGCAGCAACACCATGGGTAGCGTAAGGAGCGACAAAGTGTGCTGCATTGGTCATATTGACCATAGCCAATGCACCCCAATCAGGAGGTGTGGCAGGATCTAATTCACCAGATAAGAGTAGAGTGGGAATATCGCTTTCGATAGGATTGAAAAACTTTTCATCAACCCGATTTGATGGCCATATCGAACAGGACTTGACCATTGCTTCATACATTGAGTTCGCAGTATATGATTGTTCGATATCTGCCATTAGATCAGGGCTGACCCGATGAACATCTTCTGCGCAGACTACAGAATTATGCATTCCAGCGGCAAGATCAATTCCGTTCATGATGAGTGAATAGAGCCCGAGTAGCGGTTGATAATTTCCGCTTGCGGCTAGATTTATGGCTAGTGGTAAAAGCGTACGGGTCGATGGTGAGTACATGGAAAGCCGCAAAATACCCAGCAATTTATCCCGAGTTAATAAAAAAGTTTCTGGATTACCTGTCATCGGATGAAACACATTTGTAGTGACTGGATTATTGGTCAGGTCGTTAGTTAGTGAACTTAAGTCAGATCGTAAAGCTGGGAACTGTTGATTACAGGCAGCATCTGCCGCACATTGCTCAAGGACACCTTCTAAAGCACGGTCAACGGATAACCCAACAGCAAGCACTGATTGTTGCATCGGCACCACTCCATCCAAGGTTACTGTCAGTAAGGCTTCACTGTAGTGACGCATGTACAATTGCGCCATTCGGCTACCATAGGATATGCCGTAAACATGGAGTTTTTCATAGCCAAGGAATTTGCGAACAGCTTCAAAGTCATGAATCGCGGTGGAGCTGTCGTACATTGCCAAATCAGATTCAATGTTACTCAAACACTTCTCTGTTTCAACAATAACATCAAACCCTTGTTCATCCGCCATTAGAGGTGAGAGGATATTATCCTGAGGACATTGCAAAATATTTGAGCGGCCAGTACCTCGCTGATCAATTAGCAAAATATCTCTAGTTTCTCTGACTTTTTTAAAAGTGTTGTTGAACAGAGCGGCGTTATCAATGGCGGATTGGCCAGGTCCTCCTGCAATAGCTAGTAGCGCCTCAGTAGGGTGGACAGGCTTTACTGCAGGAATGACCACATAGTGAATATCAATCTTGCGGCCCTGAGGTTTAGAGGAGTCTTCTGCAACTTGAATAAAGCCACAAGGAAGCCGGTCCGATAAACCATCCACATAGCAGTAGCTTGGACTGTTTTTTTCCTGAGCTACAGTGAGGGAGGTTAGATTCATTAAAACTAGGAGGGACGCCCCTAGAATCATTCTATATGACGACATCTTGTCCAATAACATTGAAAATCCTTTCCAATTTAGAAGCATTCGAATGAGCATAATCTAATAAATCCTATAAAGCCAATCATTAAAAATTCTGCAAAACTGAATTTAAAAACTGATATCCAAGTGGTGTGGTGCGGTAGCGATAAGTGTCCTGTTCAAGTAGCCCTTGAGATTGCAGACGAAGGACTATTTGTTCGACAGAATGGAAATCTAAACCTGTCCGCTGCGTAAAATAGTCTTTAGACACCCCTTGCTTTAGTCGCAAACCGTTCATCATAAACTCCTGAGCTATCTCATCCAAAGCAATAGCTTTACTAAGAATTTCTGGGCTGCCAAGTTTTGCTAAGTAGTGATCAGGTTGTCTTGTTTTGGCAGTGCGAATAATCTCATTCTGTGTTGGAAGCGTAATTTTGCCATGTGCCCCTGCGCCCACTCCTAAGTAGTCCCCAAACTGCCAGTAATTCATATTGTGATGGGATTGCATTTCATTCTTGGCAAATGCAGATACTTCGTACTGCTGGTAGCCTTTATTATTCAACATCACCATTCCAGCCTGTTGGATATCTGCTAAACGATCATCAATAGGGAGTAAAGGTGGGCGAGAGAAAAATTCGGTATTAGGCTCTATAGTGAGTTGATACCAAGAGATATGTATCGCTCCAGAGTCTGCAGCCTTACTAATGTCATTTTCAGCTTCGGCCACTGTTTGTTCGGGAAGGCCGTGCATCAAATCAATATTAAAATTATCAAACCCAGCTGATTGAGCCATGGCTATCGCTGATATTGCCTGCGATGAGCCATGAATTCTACCGAGGCGTTTGAGGTGATTATCATTGAAGCTTTGAACGCCTACTGATAGCCGGTTGACACCGGCGCTATAAAAATCAGCGAATTTTTTTTGCTCGGCAACACCCGGATTGGCTTCTAGGGTAACTTCTATGTCGGACTCAAAGCCAATCAGATTTTCAGCTGCTTGCAGAATAGCGCCAATGGCTGATCCGGAAAATAAGCTAGGAGTGCCGCCACCAAAAAAAATCGAGCGCAGTTTTCTACCCTGCACCCAGTGAAGGTCAGCCTTGAGATCTTCTATGAGCGCATTGACATAGTCGGTTTCTGGAATGGTTTGTTTAGCGACATGAGAATTAAAATCACAGTAAGGGCATTTTTTTACGCACCAAGGAATGTGAACATACAGTGAAAGGGGCGGTAACTTGAGCATGGGGTTACGATGCGCCCAGTTGCTCTAGAAACTGAGCAATGGCCTTTCCTCGATGACTCAAGCTTTGTTTGGTTGCTCTGTCGAGTTCAGCAGCGTGGCATTTCAACTCAGGAACATAAAATATTGGGTCGTAACCAAAGCCTTGTTCGCCTCGCTCTATAAGAGTGATGCTTCCTTCCCAAGTTCCTTGGCAGATTATCGGGGTTGGGTCCTGAGCATGTCGAAGGTAAACGATTACTGCTTGGTAGCGAGCGGTGCGCTTGTCTTGATGGACTCCCTCTAATGCTTTCAAAAGCTTGGTACGGTTGGTAGCATCAGTTGCATGCTCCCCAGAAAAACGAGCTGAGTAGATACCGGGCGCTCCTTTTAAGTAATCTACTTCGATACCAGAGTCATCGGCAATAGCGGGTAAATTGGACAACGCCGAAGCATTCCGTGCCTTGAGAATGGCGTTCTCAATAAAAGTAAGGCCAGTTTCTTCAATATCTGGAATGCCCAAATCACCCTGAGGCACGATGGTGATGCCTAATTTATCTAGCCATTCCTGTAGCTCTTTAACTTTCCCAGGATTGGCGCTGGCAAGCACAAGCTTATTTAAATCAGTCAATGGTTAGTCCAATTAAGGTGATTTAGTCATGATACATTTTTTTCTGGAATTTAAAGTCATATGAATAGCTCGGTTTGCCGTCATTGGGCTTTACCGTGATTTTAAATGTCAGGTAGTCCTCATTCTCGAAGGTAAATGGAGCAAGATAATATAACGCCTGCTGTTCTTTTACTGCCACAAATTCAAGCGACTGACTCTGTTGTAGAATATTAAAAACGCGGCCTGTTACTTTAGCAGGGGTTCCGATAGTCAATTCTTCCATCACTGCAATATTGACCAGACCTTTTCCCTTTCCTCGCACAATGTTGTTTGCCACTGCAATATTGGAGTCGATGAACGAACTATTAAAGGCACTGTAAAATATTTTGTAATTGCCATGCTGTTTGTAAAGTTTCTCTTCGTATCCCTGAGAGAGAATCGGTTGCACTAATAGCAAAATTGCCAATAGGGATCGTTTCATGGGCAAAGCCTCTTAAAGTAGGGTTTAGCGTGCAGCTTTCATTTTGACAGCCGATATACGGCAGTATGAGCAAAAAGGTTGGGCCATATGCTGTCTAAGCCAAGATCACTGGCCCGTCCACCGACAAAGTTCCGATTGACTATATTAATGTTGCGCTCTACGCAAAGGGCTTCAAAGTCTTTGTAGGTAAAGAAGTGAATATTTGGAGTGTCATACCATTGATAGGACAATCTCTTTGTCACAGGCATGCGGCCGCTAAAGACCAAATCAGCCCGAGTTCGCCAATGACCAAAATTAGGGAAAGTGACAATGCACTGTTTGCCAATTCGAAGCATCTCATCGAGCACCAAATGCGGATATCGCAGTGCCTGAAGTGTTTGCATCATAACCACAGTATCAAAACTAGCGTCTGCAAAGTTCTCCAAACCTTCATTGAGATCTTGCTCAATAACGTTCACGCCTCTGCCGATACACTGACTAATTGAGTCCGGGTCGATCTCTAAACCATAACCACGCACCTGATTCTTATTGCTTAATGTTTCCAATAGAGAGCCATCACCACAACCTAGATCTAAGACTCGGGAATTTTCTTTTATCCAGTCTCCGATAAAGCCATTATTATTTATCATGGCTGTTCAGCCTCTAGTTGGTCTGCAACTCTATTTAGATAGAGGCTAACGCCATTCTCATAGCGAGCATCCGGCAGTAAAAAAGCGTCGTGACCCTGATCAGATTCAATTCTCAGATAGGAGACATTCTTGTCTGCGCCGATGAGGGCATCTGTAATTTCTTCAGAGCATTTTGGAGAAAATCGCCAGTCACTACTAAAGGAGACCACTAAAAATTGACATTTGGCGTTGCTAAAAGTTGCTAAAGCATCATTTTTGTAGTTTTTAACAAGATCAAAATAATCTAACATCTTGGTGATTAAAATATAACTATTGGCATCAAATCCTTTGGCAAACTTATCACCTTGATAATTCAGGTAGCTTGAGATTTCAAATTCAACCAACTCTTTTTGGGCGGCATCCAGATCCCCACTGCGCACCAATCGACCAAACTTGCGACCTAAAGCATGATCAGACAAATAGGTGAGATGGCCAATCATTCGCGCCAATGCCAAACCATCTTTAGGGCTAGTTTGATGCTCTAAATACTGACCATCTTTAAAATTGACGTCTGATTGTATGGCTCGGCGTGCGATCTCATTAAATGCAATATTTTGTGCAGATAGCCTCAATGAGGCAGCTATCACAACTGCATGCTGTAACTTCTCGGGATGCACTACAGACCAATGCATAGCCTGCATTCCACCTAAACTACCACCGACCACGGCAGCCCAGCAGTCAATCTCAAGATGCTCCATCAAAAACACCTGAGATTCAACCCAGTCGCTGACCTCCAAGGCGGGGAAATCAGCGCCCCAGTGCTTTCCAGTTGCAGGATTAATGCTATTTGGCCCGGTACTGCCAAAGCAACTACCAATATTATTGGGGCAAACCACGAAGAAACGGTTGGTATCAATTGGTTTACCAGGGCCAATATAGTGCTCCCACCAACCAGATTTCCCCTCAGAATCAACACCGGCAGCATGGTGGTCACCGCTAAGGGCATGGCATATGAGAATAGCGTTGGTATGAGAGCTGTTCAGCTTCCCATAGGTTTCAAAGACAAGCTCATGGGTCGCTAACTCAAACCCACAAGCCAAATTAAGGGGGCGATCAAAAGCCACTGCAGTTTTTGCTATAGCAGTTTGGCTTTTACTAGACTGGAGATCGTTTGCCATATCCGTGTAATCGTCTTTGTTTTAGAGGTTTATCTGTGCGGAGCTCCTAAAGTCTAAGAGCAGGCGGTCAACAACGCAACATAAGGCCGGTAATTTTTTTAATATCAATTGTATGGAATAGGCTAGTTATATTGATGATTTATGCACACAACAAGATAAATGGGTTAGAAGATACCATTTAGAGCAGGTAATACCTGAGCGCGTGCCACCATTAAGACAAGAATCGCAACCATCGGTGAAATATCGATCATGCCAATAGGCGGGATGACACTCCTAAAAGGCTTCATGTAAGGATCGATTACTTGATTTACCAAGCGCACCGTTGGGTGATTTGTGGTGCCCACCCAACTGGAGATGGCCACGATAAGAATGCCATAAAAATAAATTTGAATTAGCGTCCCAATCAAGGACACTGCAGCAACCAATAATAAAGGGACTAGTTGGCCAGGTAATGCGGATTGAAATCCAAACCAAATAATGAAAAAAGACCACTTGACTAAAATAGCAGCAGCTAGCGCGGCAGTGTTAAATTTGCCAAAGGTTGGAAAGATTTTATGCAGCGGTTCTACAATCGGCGCGGTGATCTTGAAAATAGTTTGAGAAATAGGGTTAAAGAAATCCGCTTGGACTAGTTGTAAGAGTAGTCTGACCAATATAACAGTGGCATAAAGGTCTATTACTAATCTGATAATGTCAATTAATCCACCACTCATCTGTTTGTAACTCCTTGGTTTTAAATTTTTTAATCTGAAAAGTCTTTGGACATTTCTTCAGCTCTTTGCGATGCACTAGTCATTGCCCGACGGAAGATAGCTTCCAGACCATCTTGCTGAAAAGTACTCAGAGCACGTTCAGTAGTTCCTCCCGGAGAGGTTACTTGCTGTCTAAGCTGGGCTGGACTGGAATCAGATACTTTTGCCATGTGTGAGGCCCCTAGGGCAGTTTGCGACACAAGCTCACGGGCAATCTCTTCTGATAATCCTAGCTCTTGTCCCACCGCCTGCATAATCTCCAGAATTCTAAAGAAGTAGGCGGGCCCACTCCCAGAGACTGCGATTACAGCATTAATCTGCTCTTCACTCTCGACCCAACAGCAATAGCCAACAGCGTTGAAGATTTGATCCACACTATCTTTATGGGATTGGCTTGTTAGCTCATTGGCAAAAAGGCCAGTAGCACCTGAAAGCACAAGAGAAGGAGTGTTCGGCATAGCTCTAACAATGGCAGTGGAATTACCTAACCACAATTGTAAGGAGTTAATTGAAATACCAGCTGCAACCGAGACAACAACCGCATCAGCCTTTAATGCTGAGGCAAGATCCATAGCGACCTTACGCATAATTTGAGGTTTCACTGCCAGTACAACAATATCAGCGTGAGCAACTGCCGATCGGTTGTCATCCGTCGCAGAGATGCCAAATCTAGACTTTAATCTTTCTTGGCTACTTTCACTAGGAGCGGTGGCTGTAATATCTTCAGCCTCAAATCCTTGAGCAATCATTCCCCCCACAATGCATGAGGCCATATTGCCACCACCAATAAAAACGATTGAACTCATGTGTTCACCTTCTACTGTTGTTTAACGCTGCGTGGGCCAAATATATCAGTGCCCACTCTGATAATAGTTGCGTTCTCAAAAATAGCCGCTTCAAGATCCCCTGACATTCCCATAGAAAGGGTATCCAGTTTTTCAGATTTGTCCAGCGGCCGATTAATTTCATCCATCAATTGCTGTAATTTGGAAAAAGGCTTTTGCTGTGCCTGTTGTCCCTGGCGAACCGCAGGTACTGCCATTAGTCCTCGCAGTTTTATGTTGGGTAAATCTAAAATATTTTTAGTTGCTAGTAGGGCTTGATCGGGGCTTAGCCCAGCTTTGGTTGTTTCATTGTCAATATTAATTTGTAAACAAACATTCAATGGAGTCATATCTGACGGCCTTTGATCACTCAGTCTTTGGGCAATCTTCACCCTATCGACACTGTGCACCCAAGAAAAATTTTCTGCAATTTGTCGTGTCTTATTGGACTGTATTGGCCCAATGAAGTGCCAATCTAGGCCTAGTGACTTAAGTGTGTCTATTTTCTCCAGAGCTTCTTGAAGATAGTTTTCTCCAAAATGGTGAAGGCCGTTATTAGCGGCGTGCCTTATTGCATCGGCGCTACGCGTTTTACTCACTGCGACTAACATAATCTCTGCTTCGGATCGGCCACACTTTGTCGCGGCTGACAGCAAACGCAATCGAACTTTGTCTATTCTTTCCTGTAAATCAGGCATGGATATTTTTAATCCTTTTGTCTTCGATGATAGATCCAGGGCAGTATTAAGATTAGATTGATCTTCCTATCGATGAGTCATCGAGCCAACTCTGAAGTATTAAAGCCGCGGCTATATGGTCTATTTTAGTTAGGTCTTCAGTGCTGGAGCTGCGCTTGCTATTTCCTCGAATGATTGATTTTGCTTCCTGGCTAGTCAGGCGCTCATCAACCATTTCTACTGGAACATTAAAACGGCCTTCTAGGCGGCGCGCAAATTTTCTTGCTCGAGCGCTTAATTCACTCTCAGTGTCGTCCATATTTAATGGCAAGCCTACGAGAACCAAATTTGGTTTCCATTGCGTTATTAACGCGTCAATCTCGAGCCATTGGGGTTTACCATTTTGTGCCTTAAGAATAGACAGAGCATTAGCATTTTTGGTTAGTGTCTGACCATAAGCTACCCCTATTTGCTTTAACCCAAAATCGAACGCGAGAAGTGACTTGGGTTTTATAGACTCAGGCATGGCCCATATCCGTGGAAAGCATATCAAGATTAAGGCCGATGGAAGATGCTGCGGCTGTTGCACGATTCGCGCAGTCAGTATTAAAAATAATGGCGGCACTAGATGGAATTGTAAGCCAGCTGTTGGTAGCTAATTCTTCTTCGAGTTGCCCTGCGCCCCAGCTAGAGTAACCAAGGGTAATCAGTGGATTTTGGGGGCCATCACCAATTGCAATATCGCTGAGAATATCTTTTGAGGCGGTAAGACAAATTTCGTCAGAAATGGCAACGGTAGATTCCCAAGTCTGAGTGCAGGTCCGATGGAGAATAAACCCGCGATCCCGAGCAACTGGGCCACCATCAAAAATTAACTCATCGCCGAAGGAGTCATTATAGTCGAGCTCTAACTGTTTAAAAATAGCTTTGACTGGGATGTCCATCTGCTGATTAACAATAAGCCCCATAGCGCCATCTTTAGTGTGTTCGCAGAGATAAACGACCGATTGTGAGAAATTAGGGTCGGGCAATCCCGGCATTGCGAGCAGGAAATGATTTTTTAGGCTAGTGACTTTTTTTGCATGTGTGCTCATACACTTAATATGACTTACTACGTTATGAAACTCAACTTTTGAAAGAAAACTAAGTGGGCTTTTTTGTATTCAGCTAACTACGCGTTTAACCTTTTATCAATGGCAACCATCAGTTTATCACCTATGGCTGTGGTTTCAGCTTTGTCAATTTCGCGCACGCAGGTCGGGCTTGTGACATTAATTTCGGTTAAGTAATCACCAATAACATCTAAACCGACAAATATGAGGCCTTTTTCAACTAATGTCGGCGCAACTTGCTGGGCAATCCATAAGTCTCTCTCACTGAGTGGTTGGACAACACCGCGCCCACCTGCCGCAAGGTTGCCCCTAAATTCTCCTGCGGAGGGAATTCTGGCCAAACAGAAAGGAATAACTTCTCCATCGATGACCAAAATTCTTTTGTCACCAACCAAAATTTCTGGGAGATATTTTTGAGCCATGATCGTGTTCTGGCCAAAGTTTGTGAGTGTTTCAATAATGACATTAAGGTTTTGATCACCTTTTTTAACTCGGAATATTGATGTGCCACCCATTCCATCAAGCGGTTTGTATACCACTTCGTCATGCTCTTCTAGAAATTGCTTTAAAAGAACCTCATCACGGCTGACCAATAGCGGAGGAGTGCACTGAGGGAATTCTGTAGCGAAGACCTTCTCGTTACAGTCCCTGAGACTTTGAGGTTTATTTACAATTAGGGTGCCCCGACGTTCTGCGGCTTCTAAAATATAAGTGGAATAAATAAATTCACTATCAAAGGGCGGATCTTTGCGCATCAGGATAACGTTTAAGTCTGAGAGAGGCTTTATTGAGGTTTTCTCCAAAGCATACCATTTATCTGGGTCTTGAAAGACCGTTAGAGGCGTCATCTTCCCTTGGGGACCATTATTGTCGATAAACAGATCTTTCTGCTGCATATAAAACAGTAAATATCCGTGTTCTTGCGCTGCAAGCAATAGAGCTAATGTCGTGTCTTTCTGATAATTTAGTGATTCTATGGAGTCCATCACAACCCCGAGATATTTTTGCATTTTATTCTAAAACCTCTGCTACATTAAGGTAGCTCAAATAAACCTTGAATTTTAATCCGGCCATTAGCAATCGGGCTTATATCAGTTGACTTTGAACAATCACAGGTTACTGAGTTGACCAAAGAGCAAAGGAACTTAAATCATGGATATAACCAGACTGTTGAGGCTCAGTATAAAAGAACAAGCATCAGATTTACATCTATCAGCAGGGCTTCCTCCTATTTTGCGGGTTGACGGAGATATGATTCGTACTGATCTACCGGTTCTGCTGCCCAGTCAAGTGGAAAGTCTAGTCCACGAGGTGCTAAATGACACCCAGATTAAAGCTTTGAAGGATGGTATAGAGATAGATTTTTCATTTGAGATTCCTGAAATGGCAAGATTCCGAGCCAATGTATTCAATCAGAATCGAGGAAAATCAGCCGTATTTAGGTCTATTCCCTCGAAGATAGCAACATTAGAAGAGCTCGGATTGGGCGATATATTTAAGCAGCTTGCCCTACTGCCGCGAGGTTTAGTTCTTATTACTGGGCCAACCGGTTCTGGCAAGTCTTCCACTCAAGCAGCGATGGTAGATTACATTAATAAAAACCGGTCCTATCATATCCTTACCATCGAGGATCCAATTGAGTTTGTTCATCACAGTGAAAAAAGTTTAATTAACCAGCGAGAGGTCCGTCGTGACACTCAAAGTTTCAGCCAAGCTTTGCGTTCAGCTTTGCGTGAAGATCCAGATGTGGTCGTAGTAGGCGAGATGAGAGATCTGGAAACTATTCGTTTAGCACTGACCGCTGCTGAAACCGGTCACTTGGTTTTTGCAACTCTCCACACTACTTCAGCGGCTTTAACCATTAATAGAATCATTGATGTTTTTCCGGAGGGGGAGAAAGACATGGTCCGTTCGATGTTGTCTGATTCCTTGCAGGCGGTAGTTACTCAGACCCTCATGAAAAAAGTTGGGGGTGGCCGCATTGCTGCTCATGAAATAATGATAGGTACCCCAGCGGTTCGAAATCTTGTAAGAGAAGATAAAAATGCTCAGATTTATTCTGTTATTCAGACAAGCAGCTCGTTACAGATGCAAACCTTAGATCAATGTCTTAACGCTCTGGTTGAGGAAGGACTGGTAACTCTTGAAGCTGCTAGAGAAAAGGCCGTTTCCCCCCAAAATATAGGTAAAGGTGAGTCAGCTAGTTCTCTTCCTTCATTTAAGTAGCATTGAAATTCCGGTCGGGATAAGTTCAATCAGTCGACTACTTACAAATGGGTACAAAACAGAGTGAGATCAAAATTTCGTTGTGATTTTTAATCTATCGGTGATAGTCTCTAATCCTTAATTTATTATGAGATTTGAGGGATAGTATGAATGGTTTAATGATGAATTCGCAGCTCACTATCACATCCATTATGGAGCATGCAGACAGTATCCATGGTGCCAGTGAGATTGTCTCAGTGACTAGTGATAACCCTAATCACCGATATACCTATAGCGAGTCATTTCGTAGGATCCGACAATTAGCTAACGCATTGAAGAGCGTTGGCTTTGATAAAGGCGATCGGATAGCTACATTGGCATGGAATGACTACCGACACTTTGAGTTGTATTACGCGATCTCTTGTTCTGGCCAAATCTGTCATACGATTAATCCTCGATTATTTCCTGAGCAAATCGACTTTATAATTAATCATGCTGAAGATAAGTGGGTTTTCACTGACCCTATGTTTCTGCCTTTACTACAAGGATTGAAAGATAAGCTGCCGACGGTTAAAGGTTATGTTGTGCTTACTGATGCAGTTAACATGCCAGAGACAACCTTGGATAATGTGCATTGCTACGAGACTTTTATTGCTGGTCATGAAGAGACCTTTGATTGGCCTGAGTTAGATGAAAATACAGCTAGTTCGATGTGCTATACCTCTGGCACAACGGGTAATCCTAAAGGTGTAGTGTACAGTCACCGCAGCACCGTTCTTCATTCTATTACCGGTTCATTACCCGATAACATGAATTTGTCTGGTAATGATGTCATTTTACCGATTGTACCTATGTTCCATGTCAACGCTTGGGGCACCTCTTATAGTGGCCCTATGGTGGGATGTAAGTTAGTTTTTCCAGGCCCTAAAATGGCCGATGGGGAGACATTAACACGCTTAATTAACGAAGAAAAAGTTAATTACTCTCTCGGTGTGCCAACCGTATGGCTAGCCTTGGTAAATTACCTGAATGGCGAAGGTAAGACAGTAGAAACGCTGAAGAATGTGGTTGTCGGAGGCTCGGCTTGCCCGTTATCCCTCATGAAATCTATGGATGAGCATGGGATTGAAATGCACGTAGGTTGGGGTATGACTGAAATGAGCCCTCTGGGGTCATACAACAGGCCTATGGCTTGGATGATTGATTGTTCTGAAGAGGAAAGAGACGCCTATAGAGTGCGGGCAGGACGCTTAGTCTACGGTGTTCAAATGAAGATTGTTGATGAAGATAAAAATGCGTTACCCTGGAATGGCATCGCCTCAGGGCTTTTGTTGGTCAAGGGGCCTTGGGTATGCAACGGATATTATCGACTTGAAGATCAACCTGCATTGGATGATGAAGGCTGGTTTGATACGGGTGATATGGCTTCTATCGATGAATATGGCTATGTAGTGATCACTGATCGCGTCAAAGATGTAATTAAATCTGGTGGAGAATGGATCAGTTCCATAGATGTTGAAAATGCTGCAATGTCTCACCCTGATGTTCAAGAGGCTGCTGTTATTGGCGTGGCTGATCCTAAGTGGACAGAGAGACCTTTACTGATTGTGATCGCTGCGGATGGCGTTACTCCTAGTAAGCAGGATATTTTAGCATCCTTGGAAGGAAAAATTGCCAAATGGTGGATTCCTGGTGATTGTGTTTTTGTCGATGAAATTCCTCATACTGCTACAGGTAAAATCAGTAAGAAAGATTTGCGTGAGCAGTTCAAAGACTACAGTTATTCTTAAAATCACACGGTAGTCAACCAAATGGTATGAGCAGCGTTCTTAGGAGTAATTCAGAAAACAGGGGAAGTGATATGGGTAAGGCGATTATGTTATTGTTGACGCTACTAATGCCGTTGATGGCAGTTGCTGACCATCACAAAGATGTCGGGAGAGATTGGCATAGAGGAGACCTTTTCGCAGCAGCCGATGCCGATAAGGATGGCAAAGTGTCCATTGATGAGCACGAGGCTATGATTGCCGAAATGGCCGTCAAAGGGCGTGAACGCTTCAATGAAATGGATGCTGATTCGGATGGGTATGTGACTAAAGAAGAAGCTAAGGCCATGCGCAAGACAATAAGAGAGAGAATGAAAAAAGTTGGCAAAGCTTTTAGGAAAACTATGAAGGAATTGAAAGACTAGTTGAGTCATACGCACAATCGATGCGAATAACGTTCAAAAAGCCGCTTGCTCAAGCGGCTTTTTTGGTTCGGTCTTAACCGTTAGCATCAATCGCGGTATATAATGGTCAAAAAATAATTTTAAAAACAATTCAAAATTAGGTGTTCTATGGCTGATTATTTGATTGCCCCTTCTATTTTAGCGGCCGACTTTGCTCGATTGGGTGAAGAGGTCGATGCGGTGCTAGAAGCTGGCGCAGATGTGGTTCATTTTGATGTTATGGATAATCACTATGTGCCTAATTTAACAATTGGCCCAATGGTGTGTAAGGCTCTCAGGGATCACGGTGTTACAGCACCAATTGATGTCCATCTGATGGTGAGTCCAGTGGATGATCTTATCCGCATGTTTGCTGACGCCGGCGCTGATTATATTACGTTTCATCCAGAGGGTTCCAACCACATAGATAGATCTCTTCAGCTAGTTCGTGACTTAGGATGTAAAGCGGGATTGGTGATTAATCCGGGTACCGGGCTAGATGTAGCAAAATGGGTGATGGATAAAATCGACATGCTCTTGCTCATGTCAGTGAATCCAGGGTTTGGCGGTCAGAAATTTATTCCCTCAACGATTGATAAGCTAAAGCAAGCCAGGGCTATGATTGATAGCAGTGGCTATGAGATAAGGCTTGAAATTGATGGTGGTGTTGGTGTCGCCAATATCGCTGAGATAGCAGCTGCTGGAGCGGATACCTTTGTCGCTGGTTCAGCTATTTTTAGTCAATCAGACTACGCTGAAGTTATTGGGCAACTCCGAGCGGAATTGGCTAAGGTAGGTTAGTAGCCTAAATTTGGTTATGGCTCTTTAGGTGGGCTGAACCTAAGAGGTTTATTGATATCGTTATATTGATTACAATGTTGTCCTCAATAAGGAGAGCGGTTGTGCAAGGCACTTTGTTTGTTCATTTTGATTTTGAGTTCTACCGTTGGCGAGGCTAGTGAGCCTTGAGCACGTTGTGTGCCTTCGTAAACCAAATTACAAAAGAACCAGGAAGCCGTCATGAACCCCGATACATTTGCCACATTGGCAACCCAAAAATTTAATCGCATCCCTATCACCCGTGAAGTACTCGCTGATCTGGAAACACCTCTAAGTGTTTACCTGAAGCTAGCCTTTGGGCCAAATTCCTATTTATTTGAGTCTGTCCAAGGTGGCGAGAAGTGGGGGCGCTATTCTCTTATTGGTTTGCAGACATCCACCGTCCTTAAGTTATATGGGAACCGGTTGGAGATTATTCGTGACGGCAAACCGATGGTGGCTAGAAAGACAGATGATCCATTGGCTGAGGTGGAGCGGTTTAGGGCTCTTTTCAGTATGCCTGACTTACCTGACTTACCAAGATTTACTGGAGGACTGGTGGGGTATTTTGGCTATGATACCGTGCGCTATGTTGAGCCAAGGTTGTCTAAAACATCGCCACCTGACCAACTTGGCACGCCGGATATATTGCTTATGGCATCTGATGAGGTAGCTATTTTCGATAATCTTTCTGGGACCATTATGTTGGTAGTTCATGTGGACGCTAAAAATCCTAAGGCGCTAGCAGAAGCTGAAGCGAGGCTTGATGAGCTAGAGCAAAAACTACATCAACCAAAACCTGATTTGCCGCCCATGAACATGAACAGCGTAGGCCTATCAGAAGAGGCCTTTGTTTCAAGTTTTGGCAAAGAAAATTATAAGAAAGCAGTAGATATAGTAAAGCAATATACTTTATCTGGAGACATCATGCAGGTGGTCCCCTCACAACGCTTCTCTGCGCCCTTTGATGAAGCGCCGATAAACCTATACAGAGCATTACGGAGATTAAACCCCTCTCCCTATATGTACTTTCTTGATTTGGGGGACTTTCATATCGTTGGATCTTCTCCTGAGGTATTAGCTCGCCTTGAAGACGAGCAAGTAACCGTTCGACCTATTGCAGGTACCCGTCGCCGTGGTGAGACTGCCGCAGATGATCTGATGTTAGAGCAAGAGATGCTGTCTGATCCAAAAGAAATTGCAGAGCATCTAATGTTGATTGATTTGGGGCGCAATGATGTTGGAAGAATTAGTCAATCAGGCTCCGTAGAAGTAACCGAGAAAATGGTGGTTGAACGTTATTCTCATGTCATGCATATCACTTCAAATGTGATCGGTCAGGTCAATGAAGGAATGAATGCAATTGATGTGTTGAAAGCAACTCTGCCTGCTGGAACTTTAAGTGGTGCACCGAAAATTAGAGCCATGGAAATTATTGACGAGTTAGAGCCGGTCAAACGAAATATCTACGGGGGTGCAGTTGGATACATTGGTTGGAATGGCAATATGGACATGGCCATAGCGATCCGTACTGCCGTGATCAAAGACAAAATATTGCATGTTCAGGCTGGGGGCGGTGTTGTTGCCGATTCAGAGCCCGAGCTAGAGTGGGAAGAGACAATGAACAAAGCTCGAGCAGTTATGCGCGCAGCAGCAATGGTCAGTGGAGAGTCCAGATGATTCTAATGATTGATAATTATGATTCTTTTACCTACAACGTGGTGCAGTATCTAGCTGAATTGGGTGCAGATGTTAAAGTTTATCGAAATGATGAAATAAGCATAAGTGAAATGGAGGCTCTGTCTCCTGAGAGAATTGTAATCTCTCCTGGGCCTTGCACGCCAAATGAAGCGGGTATTTCGGTTCAGGCAATAAAGCATTTTGCTGGCAAGTTACCGATACTGGGTATTTGTTTGGGGCATCAAAGTATCGCGCAGGCATTTGGTGGGAAGATTGTCCGTGCTAAAGAAGTGATGCATGGTAAAACTTCAATAATATGCCACCGTGATGCGGGGGTATTTAAAGGTCTTGGAGCTCGCTTTGAGGCAACACGTTATCATTCATTAGTCATTGATCAGAAGAGTTTACCTAATTGTCTAGAAGTGACCGCCTGGACCGAAAATGAAGATGGAACCTTAGATGAAATTATGGGTGTTAAGCACAAAGAGCTAAATATAGAAGGCGTTCAATTTCATCCAGAGTCAATTCTGACTGAATATGGTCATGATTTGTTGCGTAATTTTTTGGAGGCTTAGCGAGTGCATTTTCATCAAGCTTTAGAATCAATTGTTAGCGGTCAAAATTTGGACGCTGGTTCCATGCGAGATGTGATGCGCGAAATCATGTCTGGTAACACCACGGACGCTCAAATAGGTGCATTTTTGGTCGCTTTACGCATTAAGGGCGAGTCCATTGATGAAATAACTGGTGCCGTAGAAGTGATGCGAGAATTAGCTACAGGCGTTGAGGTTTCTGGGGATTACCTTGTTGATATTGTGGGCACTGGGGGTGATGAATCTAGCTTGTTTAATGTGTCGACAGCTTCAGCATTTGTCGTTGCCGCCGCCGGCGGGCGGGTCGCAAAACATGGGAACAGGTCGGTCAGCAGCAAGAGTGGCGCCGCAGATGTGCTTGAGGCTGCGGGCGTTAATCTTAGTTTGAAGGCAGAGCAAGTTGCTACATGTGTCGATCAGATAGGATTAGGCTTTATGTTTGCACCTTCTCATCACAGCGCCATGAAATACGCTATTGGACCCAGGAAAGAGCTAGGATTAAGAACTATCTTTAATATTCTTGGCCCTATGACTAATCCTGCTGGAGTAAAGCGGCAGCTCATAGGCGTCTACGATAAGTCTCTCTGTCGCCCGATGGCAGAGGTTCTTGGGAGACTAGGTGCTAAGCATATAATGGTGGTTCATTCAGCAGACGGACTGGATGAAATCAGTATTGCAGCTGAAACCTATGTTGCCGAGTATAAAGACGGGTCCCTTGATGAATATGTGCTGTTACCGGAAAGCTATTTTACTGAAAGGCAGAGTTTAGATGGATTATCTGTGGAAAATGCATCCGACTCATTGGAGTTAATTTTATCTGCGTTTAACGGAGATGCTAAAAAAGCTCAAGATTTAATTGTATTGAATTCTGGAGCCGCTCTTTACGTGTCTGGGTTTGCCAGCACAATACAAAAGGGTATTGATTTAGCGCGACAAGCTATAGATACAGGTATGGCTAGCGAAAAGATGTCGGAGCTGATAGCTCTGACAAATGATCTTTAGATTTTACAAAGAAGAGACTGCAATGAATTTAGAAACCCCAACGATTCTGAAGAAGATTCTAGCGCGAAAGCAGCAGGAAATTATAGAGAATTCCGCGTTAATCTCGCAGTCAGAATTAATAGAAAAAATAACTCTAGGGTCTCCGCCGAGAGGTTTCGCTAATGCAATATCTGCAAAAATAGAGTCAGGCGAAGCGGCTGTAGTTGCTGAAATTAAGAGGGCATCTCCCAGCAAAGGTGTTATTTGTGAAAATTTTGATCCGGAATCTATTGCTAAGAGCTATCAGTTGGGTGGCGCTTGCTGTTTATCTATCCTTACCGATGTAGACTTCTTTCAGGGATCAAATGAGTACTTGAAAGTGGCGAGAAGAGCTTGTCAGTTACCTGTTATTCGAAAGGATTTCATTATAGACGAATACCAAGTGTATGAAGCTCGTGCTATGGAGGCAGACTGCATACTGCTCATTGTGTCAGCCTTAAGCGCCGAAAGCTTAAGCAAGCTCCATGACCTTTCTTTGTCACTTGGTATGGATGTATTGATTGAAGTCCATAATGAGCAGGAGTTAGAGGTGGCCCTACCTCTAAATAACTCTATCATAGGTATCAATAACCGTAATTTGCATACCTTTGATGTTTCCTTGGAAAATACCCTGTGCCTGGTAGATAAAATCCCAAGAGCAACAATCATCGTGACCGAAAGTGGCATCCACTCCCAATCAGATGTGCGCTTAATGCGGAGCAAGAACGTCAATGGCTTTCTAGTGGGAGAAGCTTTTATGAAAACACCTAACCCAGGCCTAAAGCTCCAGGAAATGTTCCGATAGTGTCTTCTCTTTAATTTATCGCGTGCCGTAGACAACCATTGTTTTTCCAGAAACAGAGATCAGGCCTTGTGATTCTAGTTCTTTAAGTACTCGACCAACCATTTCTCTGGAACAAACTACAATACGACCAATTTCTTGACGGGTGATTTTAATTTGCATGCCATCTGGATGCGTCATAGCGTCAGGTTGCATGCATAGATCATGGAGAGTCCTTGCTACGCGTCCAGTGACGTCTAAAAATGCCAGACTACTAGCCTTTTTTGTGGTCTCTTTGAGGCGATTTGTGATTTGTTTCGTGAGGGCGAACATAAATTCAGGATTCGTTTCACTAAGTTCTCTGAATTTGGAGTAACTGATCTCACAGATCTCACAGTCAGTTTTTGCTTTAATCCATGCACTGCGAACGCCATCTTCAAAAAGACCCATCTCGCCGAAAAACTCTCCTGCATTTAAGTACGTGATGACCATCTCTTTATTATTTTTTTGCTCTTCGACTAGAACGCACACTGTTCCTTTCACGACATAATAGAGAACGTCCGCTTTGTCTCCAGCATAAATAATGGTGCTTTTGCTAGGGTATCTGCGCCGATGACACTTGGATAGGAAAAAGTCTAGATTTTCGATTGGTGGTGTGGGCAAAAAGGTCATTCTAAATCTCCTGAAGAGTTACTTAAGGGCTTCCGTACCCAAAAGAGCGTACTAGTTAACAACTATTATGTTAAATAGTATAGAAATTATTCATTTATGCAAGTTATTTTTTTGCGATATTTTGCTCAAAAAAAAGGGACCCTATGAAGGGTCCCTTGAAAAAATCCTTTAGCAAGGATTAAGAGGGGTTTGGTTAAAACTAAGAATCTGGTTGTCTTTCCTTGATCGTTTAGATATCAAGGAAATTAAATTTAGTGTTCCTTAGAAGCTTCAGTGTGAGGTGCTTCCAACTTACCGAAATCATCTTTCGCAATTGCAGCACCCGTGATGCCGGCGAAGCCGAGCAGTAAATAAACGAGTGTCATTATCAAGTCCTTTGTGGTTTCAGAGCACTATTGCCCTAATGGCGATACTATAGGATATTCCAAGGTCATAATTCAAATGCATTTAACGCATTTTATATATGCAAATTTGATATGACCTTTACTGGCTGCGTTGTTTTTTTAAGTGCTAAAAAAAAGGGACCTTAGACAGGTCCCTTTGAAAAAATCCTATGCAGGATTAAGAGGGGTTTGGATCGCGAAACGAATTCTTTAATATAGTTAATTACGTTTTTAAAATGTTATTGGTTCTTAATAAAACGCGTAACTCTTTAACAGGTTGACAATATAGATATTTCCCAGACATAATCCAAATGCATTTTTTGCATTAATAATATGCGTTTTGGTAATACCGATAAAGGATCCCAAGATGAACTTACGGAAGTTATCTCGACTTGATTTGAATTTACTGGTTTCTTTACAGGCTCTACTCGAAGAAAAAAGTGTAACTCGAGCTGCCGCTAGACTATTTATCAGTCAACCCGCCATGAGCCGAGTGCTACAGAGGTTAAGAGATCAATTGGATGACCCTCTATTTACTAGAACTGGCAATGAGTTGATTCCAACTCCAAAGGCTCGAGAGTTACAACTTCGGCTTCCACCTTTATTAGATAATATTCTCGACATTGTTAGTGAGGGAGAGTTTGACCCAGCAACCTATGTTGGGGAGATCACGATTGCAGTACCAGAGTTTGTTGCAATTTCATTGATCTCTGAACTGACGCGAGTGCTGACTGATGAGGCGCGCGGTATAGTCCTCTCTGTGTCGAGTGGCATTGAGTCAGTCGAGGGAGACTTAGCTGAAGGTGCTTTAGATTTTGCTATCGATATAGAGAGGGGCATTACTGATGAAATAAATGCGACACCTTTAGCTATGTACACACCCTCGATTTGGATGAGAGAGGGTCATCCTTTGGCAACAAAAGATAAGATGACTCTAGATGAAATTCTCACATACTCTTTTGTTCAATATTATTTGTTAATTTCGAAGAGGGTCAGTGCTAGAAATGATGCCCGTTTTGATAGAGCACTTCGTGGACTGGGTTTAAAGCGGGAAAAGGCTCTAGTGACTAATCAGTTAATGACAGCTATGGAAACCGTTTGTGATACCGATTGCTTAATGGTGGCGACACAAAAAGATCTGGTAACCGAGCGAGAAATGCACAGAATTGTGAGCAAGGCGTTTCCGGAAGAGTTGCCCCATGATGAAAGCATTAACCTGGTGCTGTTGCAGCATCAAAGAACTGCAGAGTCACCTATACATTTTTGGTTGAGAGAAAAAATCATTGAGTTGGTGCAAGAAAAAGATAAGGTCACAAGCTAGCAATTGGTTATATTCTATAACTACCCTTGGTCATTATTGTTGAAACAAGTGTCATAAATCTCTTTACCGGTGTTGGAAAATCATAGCCCCCTGCGTCCAGCGCTGCCTGGGCATGCCTTTCTTCGTCGGCTAACATTTCTTCAACGACTGCACGGCTCTTAAGATCCTCCTTTGGCAGTTGTTCCAGGTGGCTTTGTAGGTGATCACATACCTGATCTTCAGTCGCAGCAACAAACCCTAAGCTAAGTTTGTCGCTTACAATTCCAGCACTGGCACCCATACCAAAGGAAAGCGCATAAAAAACTGGATTTAACAGACTCGTGCGGCCCCCTAAGTCATTAATTCTATTCTCGCACCAAGCCAAGTGGTCAATTTCTTCACTTGCGGCTTCTTTCATCTGTTCGCGCACATCGGGCAATTTAGCTGTTAGAGCCTGTCCTTGGTAGAGAGCTTGAGCACAAATTTCTCCGGTATGGTTCACTCTCATCAAGCCAATGGCTCGCTCACGCTCACTTTGAGATAACTCAGCGTCGTCAACCGAATTTGCAGGAGAGGGTCGCTCGGGCAATGGAGCATCAGAGGAGACAGTGCGTATTGCGTCATCAATTTGAGTGATGATCTGATCTAAGACTGAAAGTTTGCGATTATACATTTGATAGGACTCCTCGTTACTACCCGTCTATTGTATCGGTTTTCTCATAATATGTTCTAACAAAAAGTATTGGCATGTACATTATGGCAAAAACGACAATTGCTAGCACCTCGGTGGCAAAGATGTAATTGGGCCAAGGGCCAAAGAAATCTAATAAGGTTGGTGTTATAGGCTTTCTCATGAGATAAAAATAGTTGGCATCTAAGAACAGATTTATGGGAATCAAGCAGAGTATGTAGATATTCAGCCACATAAATGTGACCAAAATTCCCTTGGCTCGTGGGAAGAGTTTGAAAGCAATTAAGTGGTGGATTACTACAATCACCAGACCACAGTGAACAATCCAATACTTAAAGAATCCATAACTTGGAAACCCACCTTCCGGGTCTGGGGTAATAATTGCTTGCAGGGTTCCCGATAAAACAAAGAAGTAAACGATCTCAAAGCGCCTCTGATTGGGAGTCCAAAAAAGGATGGGAGCGACAAGTGAGAAAAGATTGCAGATTGAAAGTGGTAAACTTTGATCTACATTGAACCTATCAAGCGCTAGAGTTATCGCAGTCCATGCGACGACCGTAAAACATAAAAATAACGAGGATATTCGGGTCACGATTAAGTTTTCTCGATCGCTTAACCGAAGCGCTGTTAGGGTAGATAGTCCCAACAAAACGATGAAGACAAATACTGTTACGGCATGTGAGTGACCGAAGGAGGCGAAGGGGATATCGTTACTCAAAAACCCACTGTCACTCAGCATAAACGCTCCCAGTGATGCGGAATCCTATTTACCCTGTTCGCGAGCAATTGCTCGCCAACCAATATCATCACGCAAATAAATATTATCCCAGTGAATTGCACCAGCCAGTTCATACGCGTGGGACTGTGCCTCAGATACCGTATCACCCATTGCCGTTGCGCAGAGCACTCGGCCTCCGCTAGTAACAACTTTGCCATCAGACATACTCGTGCCCGCATGAAACACTTTTTTATCTGCGCTCTCTGATATTTCTGATAAACCGGATATTTCATCCCCACCGCGATAACTACCAGGATAACCACCTGCAGCCAGAACTACGCCAATAGCTGGTCTTGGATCCCAATGTGTGGATTCCTGATCAAGTGCGCCCTCTAATGCCGCCATACAATGGGACACTAAATCTGACTTTAAACGCAATAATATAGGTTGTGTCTCAGGGTCGCCAAAGCGACAGTTGTATTCGATAACCTTGGGAGTGCCACCTGGCATAATCATCAGCCCAGCGTATAAGAAGCCAGTATAGTCATTGCCTTCAGCGGCCATACCCCTAACCGTTGGGTATATTACTTCATCCATAATTCGTTGATAGATTATCTCGTCGACTACTGGGGCGGGCGAATAAGCGCCCATCCCGCCGGTATTGGGTCCGGTATCGCCATTGCCCGCACGTTTATGATCTTGACTCGTTGCCATCGGTAATACATTTTTACCATCAACCATCACAATAAAGCTGGCTTCTTCACCATCTAAAAACTCCTCAATGACCACTCGACTTCCGGCTTCACCAAAGGCATTGCCAGCAAGCATGTCACGTACAGCTTCTTCAGCCTCGGCCATAGTCATGGCGACAATTACACCTTTTCCAGCTGCCAAACCATCAGCCTTGACCACAATGGGAGCACCCATCTGTTGCAAGTAGTTAAGAGCAGCATCAATCTCAGTGAAGTTTCCATAGCTAGCAGTTGGAATTTTCTGACGCTCTAAGAAGTCTTTTGTAAAAGCCTTAGAACCTTCTAGTTGAGCTGCGCCACGGGAGGGGCCAAAGATAGGTAAGTCCCGAGACTGAAAATAATCAACAATACCATCGACCAAGGGTTGTTCAGGACCAACTATTGTTAAACCAACATCGTTATTTTCGGCAAAATCTGCCAAGCCAGAAAAGTCTCCCACTGACAGGCTAACGTTTTCCAGTTTTGCCTCCATTGAGGTGCCTGCATTGCCTGGTGCGACAAAAACTGTACCCACACTATCCGATTGTGAAGCCTTCCAAGCCAGTGCGTGCTCACGACCACCGGATCCAATAACCAGAACGTTCATTGTGTTATATCCAAGCAAAATAGAAGTTCAAAATTATACCAGACTGCACGGGAATGAGAGTAGAAAAAGCCAATGGCAAATGTTCACAAAGTCGTGCTAGGGTGCAGGTAAAGATAACAATCTGAATTTAAGCATAGATCGTAACCACTCGTATAAAAAAGCTATAAAAAAGGAACACCCTATCTCTAATTTAGTCTCCTCCACAGGGCCAACCATTATGTGGTTTCGCCAAGATCTTAGACTCGCGGACAACCCAGCATTAGTCGATGCTTGTGGCCGCGGTGAAATTATTCCTATTTATATCCTTGATGATGAAAACGCTGATAGCTGGAAGATAGGTGGAGCGAGCCGATGGTGGTTGCATCATGCTCTGGAAGATCTAAACAGATCTCTTAATCAGGGATTACAGCTCTATAAAGGAGAGGCGAGTGCTATATTGTCTGACCTAGCACACCAAACTGGTGCTGAAGCCATAGTTTGGAACCGCTGTTACGAACCTTGGCGTATCGCACGGGATGCTAAAATTAAATCTGCTCTAAAAGATCAGGGGCTTGATGTCCAGAGTTTCAATGGCTCTCTTCTTTGGGAGCCCTGGCAAGTGCTGAAAAAAGATAGTACTCCTTATAAAGTATTCACACCTTATTATCGTCGCGGTTGCCTTTCTGCCATTGCTCCACGGCAACCTATCTCTGTCCCTATAAACATAAATATCTCAAAGACTAGTAATCACTCGCTCCGGTTAGAGGATTTGAATTTGCTCCCAAAAATTAATTGGGATGAGGAGATGAATGCGCGATGGGATATCAGTGAAGCCGCCGCTCACACGCGACTCGATGAATTTGTTATGGATGATTTACAAGACTACCGTGAAGGGCGTAACTTTCCTAACAAACCCAATGTATCACGGCTCTCACCCTACCTGCATTTCGGCCAAATATCGCCGAATATCGCTTGGCACCGAGCATCCGAAGCCGGTGCCTTTGTTACTAATGAGAAAAGCCTAGATACTTTTTTGAGCGAGTTAGGCTGGCGTGAGTTTTCAAACTACTTGCTCTATCATTTCCCTAAATTACCGACAGATAACTTGCAGGCACGTTTTGATCTTTTTCCTTGGGCGGAAAATACTGATGCTGACTTAAAGGCTTGGCAGCGGGGTAATACAGGTTACCCATTGGTAGATGCTGGTATGCGTGAACTCTACAAAACAGGGTATATGCATAACCGTGTGAGAATGGTGGTTGGCTCGTTCTTAGTCAAAAATTTACTGGTACACTGGCACCATGGAGAACGATGGTTTTGGGATTGTTTGGTGGATGCGAATCTTGCTAGTAACAGTGCAAGCTGGCAGTGGATTGCGGGCTGTGGTGCTGATGCCGCACCCTTCTTTAGAATTTTTAATCCCATCACCCAAAGTGAAAAGTTTGATAAGCAGGGTGCCTATATTCGTCGCTATGTACCAGAACTAGCCAATTTGCCAGACAAATATATTCATGCTCCTTGGCTGGCACCATCGGAAATTCTTACGGCAGCAGGAGTAGGTATCGGTATTGATTATCCGGCACCCATAATTGACATTAAAGAGTCGAGAGAACGGGCACTTGCGGCTTTTGCGGTAACAAAAGTCCAACCCTCAGAGATGTAATGACGATAGAATTTTAACGGAGTATCGGTATGTATTTTGGGAGTGATAATCAAACCGGCGCATCTCCTAAAGTACTAGGGATGTTAGCTGAGGCTAACAATGAGTACAGCCATGGCTATGGTGATGACCGTTGGACTGATCAAGCCATAGAGGCATTAAAAGCCTTATTTGAATGTGATTTAGAGGCATATTTTGTAGCCACTGGCACAGCGGCAAATTCCCTAGCGTTGTCATGCATGGTGAAACCCTGGGAAGCAATTCTTTGCCATGATAGTGCCCATATCATTCTTGATGAGTCCACTGCTCCTGAGCTCTTCACAGGCGGTGCTAGAATGCTTTCGGTTTCTAATGGCCAAGGTAAAATTACCCCAGAACATCTAGAAAATTATTTTCAGACAATCGGTACGGACTACCCTCATAACGTGCGAGCTACGGCTTTAAGTATTGCACAAGCGAGCGAATCAGGCCTCGTTTACACACCAACAGAAATCTCAGCATTGAGTAGAGTTGCCAAAGGCAATGGTCTGTCTATTCACATGGATGGCGCAAGATTTGCCAACGCTGTCGCTTCCCAGCAGGTCACACCTGCGGAATTATCGTGGAAGGCGGGAGTGGATGTGCTTTGCTTGGGTGCCACCAAATGTGGTGCGCTTTGTGCTGAGGTCGTTATATTTTTCAATAAAGAGTTAGCCAAGACCTTTATCCACCGGCGGAAGCGCGGAGGCCATTTATTATCTAAAGGCCGAGTGTTTGGGGCACAAATGGTCGGCTGGCTGCAAGACGATCATTGGCTTGAGCTTGCTAAACACGCCAATACTCAAGCAGTTAAGCTCGCTGAGACAATAAATGGTATTGATGGCTTGCAGCTTGTCTGGCCAGTAGAGTCAAATGAGCTGTTTGTTGTCATGCCCAAAGGGTTGGCAACTTACCTACGAGATGCCGGGGCTGAGTTTTATGATTGGTACGCAGACACTTTGCCACCTAATGTCACTCTGCAAGACGATCAGCAATTTGCGCGACTAGTGACGTCTTTCGCTACCCAAGATTCTCACCGTCAAGAATTCTCTGAGCTCATTCGGGGCTATTTTATCAGTTGAGTTATCATTAAAAGTCTATACATTTGTTCATGGGCAAAAATAGAGTCTATAGTTAAGTAGAAACGCTATTTCTCTTTTTTAACCTACCTCGTGTTTAAAAGGACTTAAAATGTTAGATATTTTGTTTGCTAGAACCTTTCTTATTGTCGGTATGATGCTCTGTCTCACTGCAGTTACTGCCAAAGTTAATCGATATTTTGAAACGGCATTTGAAATGTGGGCAACGTTCATTATCTCGTTGTTATTATTGTTTCTTATCTTTGGTTTTGCAGGATCTTACCCTCTTAACATTATTATAGTGGCTGCGTTTTCCTTAGTGATTGGATGGGAGATTGGTCCGGCTATTGAGCATTTTGGAACACGGTATAAACTACGTATGCATCTTAAAGATAGAGGGGTTGTTCTGAAAAAAGGTGAAAAAGCTACAGAACAACAAATACAAGAATTTTCAGCCGCATTTGACAGAGACACCTACCACAAGGAATGGCAAAACATAATCTTTCAAGCGGTTATGGGTACGGCTCTTGCTATTGTATCAACTGCATCTGTGGTATTTTTTACCGACATTGATTTTGGCTTCCTTGGCGGCTTTTTGCTCATAAGTCTCACTATTTTGATTATGATGAGCTTAATTAACATCATTTTTATAAAATCTAAGTTTGTTTCTTTAATAAGAGCCTATGTAGGTGCTGTGATTTTCACCTTATACCTCTTATACGATTTTAATCGGCTCGAGAAATTTGCAGGTGATGAAAGTTGGGCAACGGCAATTGAAATATCGGTTAATATCTATCTAGACATTATAAATTTATTTATGGATTTATTAGAGATTCTGTCCGAGTCAAATTAAGACGAACAGTCAAAGCCGGACTGCTAACAGTTTACTCAGTTTCGCTTCGTTACACATTTCAAGAAACTATTAATCAGCCCCTTAAATGGGCGTTATGTCACCGTTAACAAATACTAATATGTTATCTACGAAGTTGCTCCCTATCGGCAAACATTGTTAATCTGTTGTTGCACCCTATACTGAAACTCAGGGGATACCATCGGTTACAGTCAAAATTTAGTGGAGGCAGTGATGTTGAATTATCTTAAGAACACTAATAGGTTCATCGCATTGGCGCTTTCGACGATGCTGTCAGTTAGCGTATCTGCGGCTAATAGTTCAGAGAAGCCGAACATTGTGCTGGTGCTCATGGATAACTTTGGTTACGGTGAGGTTGGTGTCTACGGTGGTGGCGTATTGCGTGGTGCGCCCACACCGAATATCGATAGTATCGCTTCTGAGGGTTTTCAGCTCACCAACTTTAATGTTGAAGCAGAATGCACCCCTTCACGCTCTGCATTAATGACCGGTCGTTATGGTATTCGTACTCGTCAGCAAGTAGACACTCCTCCCCGTGGCATCTGGTATGGCCTCACACCATGGGAAATTACCCTTGCAGAGATGTTGTCAGCCGAAGGTTATGCAACCGGTATGTTTGGCAAGTGGCATTTAGGTGATGCGGAAGGTCGTTACCCCACAGATCAGGGATTTGATGAATGGTATGGTATCCCTAACTCGTCAGATCAGGCATTTTGGCCTGACAGTGACAGCTTTCAAAAAGATGCGGGGGTGGAGTTAACTCGCATAATGACCGCGAAGCGTGATGAAAAGCCAAAAAAGCATGAGGTTTATGGCCGAGCTAAACGCGCTACTATTGATCGTGAAATTACTGACCACGCATTAGATTTCATGGAGCGTAAAGCTAAAACCAAGCAACCGTTTTTTGCTTACTTACCTTATACGCAAACCCACGAGCCAGTTGATGCGCATCCTGACTTTAAAGGGAAGACCGGTAATGGCAGCTTTGCAGATGTGCTTGCTCAAACAGATGCCTATGTAGGTGAGTTGCTTGCATTGGTTGACGATCTTGGCCTGAAGGACAACACCATATTTATCTTCACCTCGGACAATGGGCGTGAAGGTATTAAACGATCTTTTGGCTTCACAGGTCCTTGGCGTGGAACGATGTTTTCCCCCTACGAAGGGTCATTACGTGTACCTTTTTTAATTCGTTATCCGGGTAAAATCCCCGCAAAGCAAGTCTCAAATGACATTGTGCATATGATTGATGTGTTTCCTACGCTGGCTAATTTGGTGGGTGGTGATATTCCTCAAGACAGAGTGCTGGACGGTGTTGATCAGACAGGGTTTTTAACCGGAGCTGAGTCAAAATCCTCTCGTGAATCAGTGATTATTTATATTGGCAATGATCTTTTTGGTGTTAAATGGCGCAACTGGAAAATGTTGCTTAAAGAGATTGACGAGAAGAGTTATGCCATCAAGAAAATGGCTTACCCTTCGTTCTACAACTTGATCGTTGATCCAAAAGAAGAAGAGCCAGAGAAATTCTATTTAGATGATACCTGGGTAGAGACCCCTCTCTATGAAGTGATGGAGGAGCATCTCATCTCTATAAGCGAAGACAAAGGTGCTCCTCCTAATTAATCAGTGCCTAAAATGGCGCATGCCAGTAAACACCATCGCCATGCCGTGTTCATTTGCAGCAGCGATAACTTCGTCATCTCGCATTGATCCACCTGGCTGAATAATACAGCTGATGCCTGCTTTTCCGGCATTATCAATACCATCGCGGAAGGGGAAGAATGCATCAGAGGCCATTACTGCACCAACCACCTCAAGACCTGCATGCTCAGCTTTAATGCCGGCAATACGTGCACTGTTAATGCGACTCATCTGGCCGGCGCCGACTCCAATAGTTTGGTTATTTTTGGCATAAATTATCGCATTAGACTTGACCATTTTGGCGACTTTCCAAGCAAACAACATATCGGTCATTTCAGTATCTGTTGGCACTCTTTTAGATACTACTTTGAGGTCTTGTTCGATTATCATGCCGTTGTCACGATCTTGAATGAGTAAGCCACCATTGACACGTTTGTAGTCAAAGTCCTGAGGCCGTTGGTTACCCCAGGTACCGCACTCCAAAAGTCTTACATTTTTCTTGGTAGCTACTACAGCCAGAGCATCAGCGGAGACTGCAGGTGCAATAATAACCTCAACAAATTGTTTTTCACAGATAGCTTCAGCAGTCTTGGCATCTAGCTCCCGGTTGAAGGCAATAATACCGCCAAATGCAGATTCGGGGTCAGTAGCAAACGCTAGATCATAGGCTGTGCCAATGTCGACCCCTACAGAAACACCGCAGGGGTTAGCATGTTTTACGATAACACAGGCCGGTTGATCAAATTGTTTTACGCATTCTAAAGCAGCGTCAGTATCGGCAATATTGTTAAATGAAAGTTCTTTCCCCTGCAGTTGTTTGGCAGTGGCAACACTGGCTTCGGTTGGGTTGGCCTCAGTGTAGAACGCCGCTTTTTGATGAGGATTTTCCCCATAACGCATCTCTTGGGTTTTGAAGTACTGCACATTAAAAGTATCTGAGAAATTTCTTTCGTTGTTGTCGGTATCACGGGCCCCAAAGTGGTTAGCGATCATGCCGTCATAACCTGCAGTGTGCTCAAAAGCTTTGACCATGAGTGCATAACGGGTGCTGTAATCAAGCTGCCCTTCATTAGCTTGCATTTCTTCAAGTACGGTTGCGTAATCAGAGCTGTTGACCACAATAGCGACGTCTTTATGGTTTTTGGCAGCAGAGCGAACCATGGTTGGGCCGCCAATATCAATATTTTCGATGGCGTTGGGTAATGTACAGTTTGGATCGGCAACGGTGGCTGCAAAAGGATAGAGGTTAACGATAACCATATCGATGGGTTTGATTGCATGCTCTGCCATCACGGCATCGTCAGTACCACGACGTCCTAAAATACCACCGTGAACTTTCGGATGGAGAGTTTTAACTCGACCATCCATCATTTCGGGAAAGCCAGTGTAGTCAGAAACTTCAGTAACAGCGATATTGTTTTCTTGGAGCAGGCGGAACGTGCCACCAGTAGAGAGTAGCTCAACTCCTAGAGCATTTAATGCACGAGCAAAATCAACTATGCCATTTTTATCGGATACGCTAATCAGCGCACGTGTAACTTTTTTAAGATCGCTCATGAAGTCCTCGGGTGGTTACAAAAGATCATACTGTTTTAGTTTTTTGCGCAACGTACCCCGATTGAGGCCAAGTATTTCAGCTGCTTTACTTTGATTGTTTTTGGTGTATTCCAAAACTGCCATTAATAGCGGCGTCTCTACTTCAGTCATAACTAAATCGTAGAGATTAACAGTGCTCTGACCACCCAGATTTTCAAAATAACGATCCATGGCAGAGGCTACACTTAATCGAAGGGATTGCTGAGTATCTGTAATTGGAGTTCTTGGGTCTAGACCGTATTCGTCGTTAATTGCTTGGTTGATTTTTTGTAACTCGAGGGCTTTGTCGGTGTTCATGCAACTTGCTCCTCGCAGTTTAAGTCGAGGAAAAATGATTGTAAAAAGTGCCTCTGCTGCTCGGTGGTCTCAAGAGTGTTGAACACACGAGTAAACTCTTTGCCACCCGGTAGAGAGTTAATATACCAGCCAATATGTTTTCGCGAGATACGCACACCACCAGTTTCACCATAAAACTCATGTAATGCCAGCAAGTGTTCTGACATAACCTGCGAGCACTCTTCCATAGAGGGAGGTGACAGTGGTTGATCATATTTTAGAAAATGGTTTATTTGATTAAAAATCCAAGGGTTTCCTTGTGCTGCTCGACCGATCATGACAGCGGCAGCACCTGTATGCTTAAGAACCGAGACGGCTCTTTGTGGGTCAGTAATGTCACCGTTGGCGAGAACAGGAATGGAGACTGCATCAACAACGTTTGCGATGGTATCGTACTCAACTTCACCAACAAATCGACAGGCCTTGGTGCGGCCATGAACAGCCAAAGCAGCAACACCTGAATCCTCAGCTATTCTCGCGATCGTTTCAGCATTCCTGTTTTGGCGGTCCCAGCCAGTACGAATTTTAAGGGTTACTGGGACATCTACAGCAGAGACAACTGCCGTCAAAATGCGCTCTACTAGCTCTGGGTTCTGCAGAAGAGCTGATCCAGCAGCACGTTTGCATACTTTCTTTGCTGGGCAGCCCATGTTGATATCGATAATTTCAGCGCCTAACTGAACATTAAAAAGGGCAGCTTCGGCCATCATCTGAGGATCATAGCCCGCAATCTGCACTGAGCGAGGCGCAGGTTCATCTCCAAATTGAACTCGTAGGCGAGATTTTCTGGTAGACCAGGTGTTGGGATCGGCAGCCACCATTTCAGATACAACTAAACCGGCACCCATTTTTCTGCAAAGTCGACGGAACGGTAAATCCGTTACTCCTGCCATCGGTGCAAGCACAGTTTGGTTTTGGATTTGGTAGGGGCCAATGTTAAACAATGTTCATCAGGTCCATGCTAAAGGGAGGTAATAATACTCCTTGAGCGATTGATTAAAAAGTGATCAATTAAAAAAAATACCGGTAATTGATAAATCTGCGCTAAGTAGTGACTTAAATGCGGTAAAAAGTTGTCAAGAGGGAGAGATTTTTTGTGCGCTTAATTGAGCCCATTCGCAATCAATGACTGGAGAGAAAAACTGAAACTGCTGAGCGTAGGGGGCTGAGACTGACTCGACTTGTCGATCTAAAAGCCCTGCTAAGCACAGCAAGCCGTTTTGCTGAGTCATGTCGCATAGCACAGGCGCTAGCTCAATCAGGGGGGCAGCTAAAATGTTAGCGACCATCACATCTGCTTGAAGGTCTTTAGGAGCCTCATGGGGGAGATAGGTGATAAGTTGTTCATCCTTTATATTGTTTCGCTGAGCGTTATCACGAGTAGCTAGCAGGGCTTGTGGATCATTGTCCACAGCAACCACTCGTTTGGCGCCGAGCAACAAGGCGGCAATGCCTAGAATGCCAGAGCCACAGCCATAATCAATGAGCGTTTTACCAACCAAATCTTGGCTATCGAGCCATCTTAAGCAAAGGTGTGTAGTGGGGTGGCTTCCGGTACCAAATGCTAATCCGGGATCAAGACTAAGATTGACCCCCTGAGGTTCTGGCGGGTCAATCCAACTTGGACAGATCCAAAGGCGCTCACCACACTTTAAAGGCTGAAAATGTTGCTTCCACTCCTGGGACCAGTCCTTATCCTCTAGTTGCTCCCATCGGCTGGATAACGGAGATGGAATTGAGGAAGAAAAGTGGCTATCAATAATTTTTGTATCGACTTCTGAAGAGAACAAAGCAGTTACTACGCAATTGTCCCAAAGAGGTGTTTCGCCTACCGCGGGCTCTAATATGGGTTGATCAGCCGCATCCTGCAACGTGACTGAAACAGCACCAAGTTCAATAGCTAAATTTTCTAATTCTTGACTATGTTGGCGTGGAGTGTGAACGAGCAATTGGATCCACTGCATTACTCACGCCAATAAAAGTAAGGAGCTGAATAAACTAAAACTATAGCGCTAGAGGCCAAGCTTTTTCTCAAGGTAATGAATGTTAACACCGCCTTTTTTAAAGGCTTCATCCCTAACGAGATCCTCTTGGAGGGCAATGTTAGTCTTAATTCCTTCAATAACCATCTCATCAAGGGCTATTCGCATGCGCGACAAAGCTGTGTCCCTATCTCGCCCATAGGTAATAACCTTACCAATGAGAGAGTCATAGTTTGGGGGGACTGTATAACCATTATAGATATGGGAGTCGACTCGAATGCCATTGCCACCTGGCGCATGATAAGCCTCAATAGTTCCTGGCTGAGGCATGAAGTTAACAGAGTCTTCAGCATTGATACGGCATTCAAACGCGTGGCCGCGGAAGCTAATATCCTCTTGTTGAAAGCTCAGAGGTAGCCCGCTTGCAATGAGTAGTTGTTCCTTAACAATATCAACGCCAGTGATCATCTCAGAGACAGGGTGCTCTACCTGAACGCGAGTATTCATTTCAATAAAATAGAAGCGGCCATCCTCATAGAGAAATTCAAAAGTACCTGCACCTCGATAATTAATTTGGACGCAAGCATTTACGCAACTATCAAAAACCGCTTGCCGAGCATCTTCTGGTATTCCTGGCGCTGGTGCTTCTTCTAAAACTTTTTGGTGGCGTCGCTGCAAGGAACAATCACGATCGCCTAAATGAATCGCTCGACCTTGGCCATCAGCGAGCACTTGTACTTCGACATGCCGGGGATTCTGCAGAAATTTTTCCATGTAGACAGTTCCGTCACCAAATGCAGCTGCTGCTTCTGTTTTCGTGATCGTGACGGAGTTGATCAAGTTATCTTCACTTTCAACAACACGCATACCGCGGCCACCGCCCCCAGCTGCAGCTTTGATGATGACGGGATAACCAATTCGCTGCGCAGTTTGACGCAGTTGCTCTTCGTTTTCAGTTAAGGGTCCGTCTGAGCCTGGGACAGTTGGCACTCCCGCAGCTTTCATTGCCTTAATAGCAGCAACCTTGTCGCCCATAATCCGAATAGTGTCTGCTGTGGGGCCAATAAAAACAAAACCACTTTTTTCTACCTGCTCGGCGAAGTCAGCATTCTCTGCAAGAAAACCATAGCCGGGATGAACGCCTGTGGCTCCTGTAATCTCCATTGCACTAATAATCGCCGGGACGTTTAGATAGCTCTGTGGGGACGGGTTGGGCCCGATACAAATCGCTTCATCAGCGAGCTTAACGTGCTTGAGAGCAGCGTCAACTTTTGAATGAACAGCAACGGTTTTTATATCAAGCTCTTTGCAAGCTCGAAGAATTCTTAACGCTATTTCGCCGCGATTGGCGATGAGCACTTTTTCCAACATAACTAGGGTTCCGAGTGCTGTTAAATAATGGTGAACAGTGGTTGATCAAATTCAATAGGTTCGCCGTCTTCAGCTAAAATAGCACCAATGACCCCAGCCTTGTCGGCTTCAATTTGATTCATCATTTTCATGGCTTCAACAATACAAAGCACATCTCCTGGAGAGACTGACTGCCCAACGCTAACAAACACTGGCGAACCTGGCGCAGGCGCCGAGTAGAAAGTTCCGACCATGGGGGAGTTTACAACGTGCCCATTAAGTTGTTCCTCGCTAGCGATTACTTCTTCAGTGGCCGACAACATTGCCGGAGCTGCAGAAGGAGCGACAGGTGCCGCCATTACGGCGGGAGCTGCGTAAGTAGCAGTCGCGCTGCCACGGCTAATGCGAACAGAGTCTTCCCCTTCAGTAATTTCTAGTTCGTTAAGGTTAGACTCTTCAAGTAGCTCAATTAGCTTCTTAACTTTACGGATATCCATGTTTATCTCTCAGTCTATATTTATTGGTCGAGTGTATTTATTGCAGCTTGCAGTGCAAGCTCATAACTTTTTATGCCGAAACCACAGATGACACCCATCGCAATGTCTGAAAAATAAGAGTGGTGACGGAACTCTTCACGAGCATGTACATTAGATAGGTGCACCTCGATGAATGGGATGCTTACCCCAAGCATTGCATCACGCAACGCAACGCTGGTGTGGGTATAGGCGCCGGGATTAAAAATAATGAACGCTACACCTTCTTGAGCTGCGTCATGAATATGCTGTATCAGATCATGCTCCGCATTGCTTTGTTCAGCTGTCAGCTGATGCCCAGTATCTTTGGCCTGATCGATTAGTCGGTCATTAATCGTTTGCAAAGAGTCACCACCATAAATCTCGGGTTCGCGAGTACCTAACAAATTAAGGTTGGGACCATGTAATAGTAACAACTTCGCCATTTGGCTTTCTCTTTTACAAATACAAGCATTTAGTCTGCACTAAAACAAAGAGACTGTCTATGGGTATTGTAAAAAAACGCAATTTCGACGACATTTGCAGAACTTGTCAATGATTTAAGGTATTTTTTAAGAAAATAGGATATTTTTCGTTCTACAAAATAGACGTTTGACGCATTTAGCGCCAAAGTCTGGTTAGATGAAGACTTAGTTTACTAAAATCGTTTAAATTCTGTAAAAATTACGCTAACTGCAGCTAAAATACATTAAATTACGTTTTTGCTCTATGTAATACATCAATAACGGTGCTTTCTAGCAGGATTTGGGGCAAAACTTCTGGTTGTCCTTGGTTTTCAGGATACAGAAGATACAAAGGAACACCGCTACGCTGAAATTCATTCAAGAGTTTGGTGATTTTTGGATCATTATTAGTCCAATCACCTTTGAGGTAGGTAATTTGATTGTCTCGCAGAGACTTATAGAATTTATCAGTGAAGGCGACTCGTTCATTCGCTAGGCATGTAATACACCAGTCTGCAGTAAGATTAATAAATACAGGCGCACCTGATTGTCGTAATTCTGTTAAGCGTTGTGGCGTGTAGGTTTCCCAGCGTGGGGGTTCAGCATCTTTGGAAATGGACATGATCGGCGCTGCTAGCGCACTAATCAAACAGACGGCTGCAAATACGTTAGTAAAAGTGATATCAGTTATCTTTTTACCGGTGCTTTGGCGAAGCTTGGTTAGCCAAATAGTCATTCCCAGAAGAATCACTCCCAATATAACAATTGCAGCAACATCAATACTGGTCTGTCGGCCTACAACCCATATCAACCAGACGGCAGTTATATACAAAGGGAAGGCTAAGAATTGTTTAAAGGCATCCATCCAAGCGCCAGGTTTAGGCATCTTACTGCTTAGCCCTGGGATCCAGGTTAATGCAATGAAAGGCAGAGCCATGCCAAGACCTAGAAAGGCAAAAACTAATAGAGCGATATACGTTGGTTGAGAAATTGCAAACCCGAGCGCAGGCCCCATGAAAGGCGCGGTGCAGGGACTGGCCACGGTGGTTGCCAAAACACCAGTCATGAAAGATGAGGGTAGGCTATTTGTCGAAGTTGAGCCCTGCCCAAGAGACATCAAGCTTGTTCCGATTTCGAAATAGCCTGAGAATGCCAGGCCCATAATAAAGAATAGATATATTAGACCCACAACAAATATTGGCGATTGTAGTTGAAAGCCCCAGCCGATAGCTTCACCTGCGGCGCGCAAGCTGAGCATAACGATGGCAATGGCAACAAAGGTCGAAGTAACCCCTAAAGTGTATGCCAACCCATGAGCCTGTTTTTCTCGCTGTGTCTGGTGAGACATAGTGAAACTCAGCGCCTTTATGGAGAGTACCGGGAACACACAGGGCATTAAGTTGAGAATCATTCCTCCAATCAATGCAAAGCCCAAAATCCAAAACAACGAAAGCTCTTTAACTTCCTGTCCAGGGCTTCTGCCCTGCATGGCAGCCTCGGCTGTCGCTGAGGGTGTATCACTAATCGTGACTGCTCCACTTATTGTATCTATGGTAAGCCACTGTTTAAATGGAGGATAGCAAAGCCCTGCATCGGCACAGCCTTGTGATTCTATTTGAATGTCTATTTGTTTTTGATTAGATTGAAAAGGTACTCTAACTGAAGTTTGCAGATAATAGACTTCTAGTTCTTCCTCAAAAAACTCATCGTATTTGCGCTTGCCTGTTTCAAATAAAGGAGGGCTTAGTTGTGTGGTTGCATCTACCGCATTAAATTTGAATCGGTCACGGTAGAGGTAGTATTTCGGTTGAATAGACCAGTTGAAAACGAGATAGTCATCTTCAACATTCACCGCCACCTGATAAACGTCCTCCACTGGCAAAAAGCTATCTGAAGAGAGAATAGTAGAGGATGATCCTGCAATTTCATTAGGAAAAAGAGCTCCTTGGGACCAACTTAAAGGTGTGCCTAACGCAAAAAACAAGATAACCGCAGTGAGCATCCATTTTTTCATTTTCTATTCCCAGTAAAGATCAAAATAAAATCTAACAGAACTTTTGTACGTTAAACCACCAATATTGTATCCCTATTTGCCATTTAAAGGAGATTTTCATTACTATTCGTCTACTCTGTGAGTGATGCAAATCACAAAATATGGTTGTTGCGCCCACTAACAGTATTGTCACCATGTTATAGTTATAGAGAGGGAAAATTTTATGAAACGATTTCACGCAGTAGCTTTATTCCTGTTGGTACCAACTTTCTTTAGTACGGCTATCTCAGTCCCATCTTTGGCTCAAGAGTTAAGTCAGTCTCCAAAAAATCAGATGCTAACTATTAGTGATGCCTACATTCGCACAATGCCCCCAGGACAAACAGTCACTGCAGCATTTCTACGAGTCGCAAATACTAGTGATATGGACTGTAAGATACTTTTAGCCACGTCTGAGTTAACTAATCGTATTGAATTCCATGAGCATGTTCATTCAGGCGGTATGATGAAGATGCGTGAGAAAAAAACGGTATCGGTTGATGCAGGACAGATAGTGGATTTTTCCCCTGGCGCATTGCACCTCATGATTTTTAATGTGAAGGCACCTCTTGTTGAGGGCAATACTACAAAATTTGAGTTACAGACTGATCGCTGTGGTGACTATCCTGTCGAACTGGATATAAGAAGCCCGCTCCGACCTAAGATGAAGGATCATCATTAATGGGAATATTACATGGGATCTTTTCAAGATGGCGCCGACTATTTAATGGTGCAGGTGATACATTGACTGAAGATTATATTGGCCAGAATGCACCTAAGGGATTACGTTTTGGTTTTTATGCTGCCCTAGCTATCTTTGTGTTTTTGACAATTGTGGGAATCTACTGGAGCAGCGAGCCAGAAGAGTTTGAGGTTAAAGCGCTCTCAAATTCTGCCTCTGGATCTGTTATTGGAGCAACTACAACAAACACCTTAATTAATGTCGTTGATATTTTACTGGATAAGCCAGGAGGATATCTCAGTAACGATATTATGCCACCGGCAGTGTGGTTAGATAATTTACCGAGCTGGGAGTATGGCGTTTTAATTCAGGTGAGAGATCTCAGCAAAGCGATGCGTGAATCGTTTAGTCGATCCCAATCCCAGTCCACTGAAGATCGTGATCTTGCATTAGCGGAACCTCGTTTTAATGTCGATCATGTCCGATGGGCGGCGCCCTGGCCAGAGAGTGAATATAGGGAGGGGCGGAATTATTTAGAAAACTATGTGGTCCGACTGAGTGACAAAGAAGCATTTAATGCTCAATTCTATGCCCGAGCTGATAATTTACGATATTGGTTGGGTACTGTAGAAAAACGTATGGGCAGCCTTTCTCAGCGGCTCTCCGCAAGTGTCGGCCAGCGCCGTATTAATACTGACTTGTCAGGAAGTGATGGCGCCCGGCAATCTACGGACTCTCCCCGGGAGTTGATGGTTAAAACTAGCTGGTGGCAGATCGACAACGTGTTTTATGAGGCACGCGGCACCTCATGGGCGCTGTTGCACTTTTTACGAGCTATCGAGGTTGATTTTGGTGATGTATTGGAAAAGAAAAATGCCGTTGCCAGTGTCCAGCAAATTATCCGTGAATTAGAAATGACCCAGCAACCAATTCAATCCCCAATAATTGTTAATGGAGGAGGGTTTGGGTTATTAGCCAATCATTCCCTCGTCATGGCTTCTTATATCAGCCGTGCTAACGCAGCCATTATTGATTTACGTGAATTACTGTCAAAAGGCTAGTTCTGTTAAGGGGCTGGATAGTGCTTCACAATGCCATTTTGAGTTGCCAGAAACATCACGTCCGCCGGTTTTAGTGCGAAGAGGCCATTGGTTACAACACCAGTGATTTGGTTGATTTTTTCTTCTAGAGCGCAGGCCGATCCAATCGGATGAAAATTGTGAACATCAATTATGAGATTACCGTTGTCTGTAACTACATTTTCACGCCAGACAGGATCGCCCCCCAATTTAACGAGTTCTCTGCCGACATGACTTCTAGCCATGGGGATGACCTCTACTGGGAGAGGAAACTTACCTAAATGTTCCACCCACTTACTTTCATCAGCAATACAAACAAATTCATTGGCTACGGCTGTAACAATTTTTTCCCGAGTAAGGGCTGCACCGCCCCCTTTAACAAGTTCTAGCCTAGGATTTGCCTCATCAGCACCGTCAATATAAATAGTAACGTCAGACACCGTGTTTAATTCATAAACTGCAATACCATGTTCTTTAAGCCTTTCAGCAGAGCCTTCAGAGCTGGCGACGGTGGCTAAAAATTTATGTTTATGGGGAGCAATTAAATCTATAAAACAATTTGCAGTTGACCCTGTGCCTATGCCAACAATACTGTCTGGCTCAATCTTTTCCAACACATAATCCACCGCGGCTTGCGCAACGGCCTGCTTCAGTTCATTTTGATCCACGAAACACCCCAAGGTTATTCTTATGACTTGTTTTTCTAAGATTATACGATGATTGTCCAAAGAAAACAGAATCATGATTTCATAAAGCATAAGAAACTGGCTTAAACAGCCATATCAAACTACCATTAGCGATTGAACTCACAAGTTTGGACTTTTTATGCCGCAGAAGTATGTTAAAAAAATTCTTGACGCCCGTATTTACGACTTAGCCGTAGAGACGCCGGTGGATGCGGCACCACTATTGTCCCAGCGATTAAATAATGAGATCTTGTTAAAGAGGGAAGATTTACAACCAGTCTTTTCATTTAAGCTTCGAGGGGCCTATAACAAGCTCCGTCAATTATCTAAAGCTCAATTAGAGGCGGGAGTGATTGCTGCCTCTGCAGGGAATCATGCCCAGGGATTAGCTCTTGCTGCTCAAAAAATGGGAGTGAAGGCGACCATTGTGATGCCCATAACGACCCCAAAAATTAAGGTTGATGCAGTCAGAGGTTGGGGTGCTAATGTGGTTTTGTTTGGCGATAATTATGATGCTGCCGCAGGTCATGCAAATGAATTGATTGAACAACACGGCATGACCTATATTCATCCTTTCGATGATCCCGATATTATCGCTGGTCAGGGAACGGTGGGTATGGAGATTTTACGTCAGTTGCCAGGTAAGTTAGATGCGATTTTTATCGCCGTTGGCGGCGGCGGCCTTTGTGCCGGTGTGGCAGCTTATGTCAAATATGTTCGTCCGGGAGTTAAGATAATTGCTGTGGAGTCTGATGATGCCGCCTGTCTTGATGCTGCTATGAAGGCCGGAAAACGAGTTAGGCTAAAAGAAGTGGGCATTTTTGCAGATGGCACAGCCGTAGCTGAGGTTGGCAAAGAAACGTTTCGAATTCTTAAAGATTTGGTCGATGAGGTTATTACAGTTAGTACAGATGAAATCTGCGCCGCTATTAAAGATGTTTATAACGATACGCGAGCTATTTGCGAGCCCTCTGGAGCCATGGGTGCTGCTGGACTAAAAAAGTATGTGGAGCAACATGGTGTTGTTGGCCAGACGCTACTGGCGGTTCAATGTGGTGCTAATATTGATTTTGACCGCTTGCGATATATTTCTGAACGTACCGAGGTAGGCGAAAAACGCGAGGCTATCTTGGCCGTTTCATTAGATGAAAAGCCAGGGAGTTTTAGAAACTTCTGTGAGGCTTTGGGCGTGCGCACAATCTCTGAATTTAACTATCGTTTTAGCGATGCTAAACAAGCGCAAATTTTTGTGGGTTTAAAGGTAACCTCTGACGAGGATCGTTTCCAGTTGATTAAAGATTTAACTCAACAGGGATACCCAGTATCCGATCTGACCGATAGTGAAATTGCCAAGTCACATATTCGTCATATGGTGGGAGGAAGATCTCCTCAGGTGGGCCAAGAGCAGGTTTTTCGTTTCGAATTTCCCGAACGTCCCAGTGCCTTGCTGAACTTCCTCATTCAACTAGGCGATGGACTGAATATCTCAATGTTCCATTACCGTAATCATGGATCAGCCTTTGGTAAAGTGCTGGTCGGGTTTCAGGCTTCAAAGAAAGATGGCCTAGAGGTTAAAGGGTTTTTGGATGATTTGGGTTACCCCTATGAAGACGAGACTAACAATGAAGCCTACCAATTTTTTCTTGGCAGCTAACCCCTGTGTAAAGGGACTAGCCACTTTGAGGGACCTATTAGAGTAGGTCTGAAATCTGTCTAATTTGTATTGCCTCAAATCCAGATCCAGCAAGGGCATCCGAAATAACTACTACAGGATCCTCCGGGGAAAAATCATTTCTTTTAAGCATCACGGCAGCAGCCGCCGCCAATGTCTTCTCTGGGTCTTTGCTAAAACTGATCTGATAGCTTAAAACATTACGGTTTAGCATTAGCTGTCGCATGGTCCGATCATTATCTGTGAAAGCACAGATGATAGATTCTTGAGGATGACAGTTGGTAACTCGATTTGCCATGCGGCCACGCCGGGTGGGAACAATTATCGCTTTAGCGGAGATAGATTCAGCTAAGGTCACAGCAGCTCTTGCTATCTGTTGTTTGTCTTCATTGATTTCCAAATTGTCGGTGAACAAAAGACCTCTGCTACTTTCGGTAGAGCGAGCGATTCGATCCAGCATTTCCACACACTTGATTGGGTACTTGCCAACAGTTGTCTCGCCGGACAACATAATAGCATCGGATTCTTCGTACACTGCGTTAGCAACATCGGTGACCTCTGCCCGCGTGGGAATAGGATTTTCGATCATAGATTCCAGCATGTGTGTAGCGACAATTACACGCTTGCCCATCTCAGCGCAGGTACGAATAATACGGCGCTGAATTCTGGGTAATACTTCCAATGGTATCTCGACACCTAAGTCTCCGCGAGCGACCATAATGCCGTCAGCAGCATCGACAATTTCTACCATGTTAGTAATAGCTTCTTGGTCTTCTAGCTTTGCAACCACTTTTATTTCGTCCGCTTTGTCGCCAAGAAGAGCACGTAATTGATGGACATCCTCAGCCTCTCTGACAAAGGAAAGAGCAATAAAATCCACATTCTGACTCATACCAAATTCAATATCACGTCGGTCTTTGTCTGTGATAGCAGGCAAATTCACTCGTATTCCTGGCAGGTTGACGTGGCGTTTGCTCTTTAACAAACCTCCGTCAATGACTTTAACTTGCATCATACGATCTTGTTTTTCAAGCACTTGCAGATTAATCAAACCATTATCAACAGTAATTGTATCGCCAATATCAACATCGTTGATAAGGTCATCATAGTTAACGTGAATCGAGGACTCTTCAACATTTTCTGCGCCTCGAGCAACAATAGAAATTGTATCTCCCTCGTTGAGATGTAAGTCATTTACCATATCACCAGTACGTATCTCGGGACCTTGAGTATCAAGGAGGATCGCCACTGGATGATCAAGTTTAGTATTTAACTGCTTTATTGATTCGATGATTTTCGCGTGTGACTCATGGCTACCATGGGACATATTCAATCTGGCGATATTCATGCCCGCAGTGGCTAACTTCTCCAGCATTTCAATGGATTCTGTGACTGGTCCGATGGTGCAAATTATCTTGGTCTTGCGCATATTAGTTCTTTCTCTGTGGCAATTAGGTGTAAAGGAATATCCCAGCTTTGACTAGAGATCTGAGGTATTTCTTGAATACTGTGGGCGAGTCCCACCAAGGTGAGGCTTGAGGTTTCTTGTTCTTTCATGAAAGCCAGAGCGCGATCATAGTACCCGCCGCCCATGCCTATGCGATTTCCTTGTCTGTCAAACCCGACCAAAGGCATAAACAAAACATCTAAAGATTGGGGGAATACGATTTTCCCTTCATCAAACGAAGGCTCCAAGATACCATAACGATTGGGCTTTAATTTGGTATTTGCGTCAAAAGGCCCGAAATATAAGTTGTTTGTTTTGTTTGGACCTACAATAGGCAAAAAACATTGTTTGTTTAAATTTTCCGCAGATGCCATTACTGCCGCCGGATCAATCTCTCCATCATTCGCAATATAGAAACCAATTTTCTGAGCATCTATAAATACAGACTCATTACATAAGTATGATGCGAGTTGCTCTGAGGCGGAGTGTTGCAGCTGAGGCGACAGCGAACGTCTTTTGACGCGTAACTGCTTTCGAATGTCGTTGATACTCATTGCCTTATCTCAGCTGTTATAAAACCCCAGAATGCCGCTGCCAACGTGGCCTTGAACCGAAGAGTTCAAGGTGGCGACTCTCGCAACATATCAGGCGTTCCGACGCACGGAATTGCACAACAATGTTGACAGAAAGAAGCCGGATAATAATTATCGGCTCAGGGACTTCTTGGCTGGCAAACATCCCAGGAGAAACCAGTATAACAGACCGAGTTTGAAAAATAGCGGGTTATAGGATAAATCGAGGGAGTTTTTTAGAGCTTTAAAGGGTTTAGCTGGCCAAATCATCTAACACAGAATTTAACTTTGAATCCATCGAGCTTAACAAGCCGGAAGCGTCACTATTTTGCTTTGCAGTGTGTTCGGTGCGAATTAAATCGTGGGCTAAATTTAACGCCGCCATGACCGCGATTCGTTCAAGGCCAATAATATGTGATCCGCGGCGAATTTCTTCCATTTTATCGTTTAGCAACTGCGCTGAATATTCTAAGGCTTCTCGTTCTTCTGGAGCGCAATTAACTTGGTACTCTTTGTCGAGGATATTAATTTTTAAAGAAATATTAGACATTATCACTCTGCACTCAATGCTTGAAGACGATTGATCATAGTCTCTACCTTTTGCCTAGCCATCTCATTTTTTTTCATCAACTGACTGCGCTCACCAAGAAGATCACCTTCTCGCTCTCGCAATGCCTTGTTATCTCGCTTCAACTGCTGGCAGAGCTCTATGAGGCGATCAAGTTTTTCTTCAAAATTATCAGTGTCTGTCATGATTCGGTTCATACCATTACGAAAGGATGTAAGAAAGCTTGATAACTATAGGCATTGTGCAGGTGTTGGTCAATTACAAGATTGCATGAACTAAGATGCAGGGACAATCTAAGAGTGATAGGATGCGGTTCGAACTTGATGAGGTACATACGTGACATTTGAACAACTTGAAGACTTGTTTTACTCGCTTAAGATTAATGCCAGCCCTTCTGCATTTCATGGCTTTCTGTGTGGCAGATTAACCTGTGGTGCGGTGGAGATTGAGCACCTAATTGAAGTATCCTCTGCGTGGCTTGCGTTGTCTGAAGAACAAGCTGAAGTTGCGGAAAGTGAGCTGAGAGATTTTTATGAAACTTCTTTAAGTAATCTTGAAGATCTATCATTCCTTTTCCAACCCATATTACCTGATGATGAATTGCCACTTAGCGAGCGATTAGTTGCCGTTGGAGAATGGTGCAGCAACTATATCTCAGGGCTTGCTGAGGGGCTTGGAGAAGAATTCGAGATTTCAGAGGACGGCAAAGAGGCGCTAGATGATTTAGCTGCTATTGGCCAAATTTCTGTTGATTTTGAATCAGAGGACGATGGTGAACGTGATTACACTGAACTTGTAGAATATGTCAGGTTAGGTGTTCAGGTTATATTTACCGATCTTCATCCAGATTTAAGCGTTGAATCAACACCAACTATTCATTAACACTAAAAACTTGATGTTTTTATGAGCATCGTCAGGAGCTGTTAGCATGACCACCAATAAAGAGTATGCCGCTAGACGCAAAGATTTAATGTCGCAGATGCATAAAAATAGTATTGCTATTATTTCATCTGCACCCGAAAAAATCCGTTCTCGAGATACTCATTACCCCTATAAGCAGAATGTAAACTTGTCCTATCTTTGTGGGTTTCCCGAACCTGAGTCTGTATTGGTTTTAATTCCAGGCCGTGAAAATGGCGAAACTGTTCTTTTTTGTCGCGACAAAGATCCATTGCGCGAGACTTGGGATGGCTATCGAGAGGGCCCTGACGGTGCAGTTAAAAACTTTGGTGCGGATGATGCATTTCCTATCTCTGATATAGACGATATTTTGCCTAACTTAATTGAAGGTAAAGATCGTCTGTACTACGCCATAGGTAAGGACCCAGAATTTGATAAACATTTAATGGACTGGATTAATCATGTTCGTAGTCAGCGAGGTAACGGTGCTCTTCCTCCAGGCGAATTTGTTGATCTTGATCATTTCATCAATGAGATGCGTTTATTTAAAACTGCCGGTGAAGTCAAAATTATGCGCAAAGCGGGTGAGATATCGGCGAAAGCTCATGTTCGAGCTATGAAAGCCAGTCGACCAGGTGTTTTTGAGTATCAGTTACAAGCTGAGATTGAACATGAATTTGCGATGTCGGGATCCGTAGGTCCCGCCTACAGTAGCATTGTGGGTGGAGGAAAGAACGGCTGTGTATTGCATTATGTTGAAAACAAAGATCCCTTGCGGGATGGCGATCTGGTACTTATAGATGCAGGCTGTGAATATCAGAATTACGCTGCTGATATTACACGCACCTTCCCAGTCAACGGTAAATTTAGTGTTGAGCAAGCTGCAATTTATGATGTTGTTCTAAAGGCTCAGGCGGACGCTATCGCTATGATTGGCCCAGGGATTGAGTACAACAAAACTAATGAAGCGACTATTCGCACTATTACTCAGGGACTTGTCGATCTTGGGCTTCTTCAGGGAGACGTAGATGAGTTAATTGCCAATGAAGCGCATCGAGAGTTTTATATGCATGGCGCTGGACATTGGTTAGGTATGGATGTCCATGATGTTGGTGATTATAAAATAGAAGGGCAATGGAGAGTCTATGAGCCGGGTATGGTAGTGACTATAGAGCCGGGGATTTATATTGCTCCAGGCAGCCCAAATATTGATGAAAAATGGCATGGTATTGCTGTCCGGATCGAGGATGATATTGTGGTCACCAAGGATGGAAATGAAAATTTAACATCTGCAGTGCCTAAGGAGAGGAACGAAATCGAAGCTTTAATGGCGGGATGACTAGTAATTAATGATACCCAGCATGTCAAATCAGAGTGAAAAAGGCGCAATCCATTTTGATATGGTAATCGTTGGCGGCGGTATGGTTGGTATTAGTCTGGCTTTGATGCTCGCTAAGCAAGGTGAGTGGAAGATTTTGTTGATTGAGTCCAATTCCCTAGATATGACAACTGATTCTGCACTCAGTTATAGCTCTAGTTTTGATGCTCGCTCAACAGCGCTTTCTTGGACAAGTAGAGAGATCTATCAGTCGATTGGCCTCTGGGAGCAGTTAGGGGCACACGCAAGTGGCATCAATCAAATTCATGTTAGTGACCGTGGTCATGCTGGTATAACTCGTATGACAGCAGAAGAAGCTGACGTCGATGCTTTGGGATATGTTGTTGATAATCGATGGCTTGGGGCTGTGTTAATGAATAGGCTCAAAGATGAGGCGATTGAAATCTGCGGTAATACCCAGATAGATACTCTTAAACCCCGAAGTAATGGTATAGATATATCCATGAAGGTAGGTGCTAATTCATCCCAAGAAGAGCTAAATGTTCGTACTGATCTGATTATTATTGCCGATGGAGCTGATTCTACGACAGCGCACAAACTAGGCATTAACAGTAGAAGGTCGGCCTACGGGCAAACGGCGATCATTGCAAATATTCAACTCAATCAAAGACATCAGGGAGTCGCTTACGAGCGTTTTACTGACCAGGGTCCAATGGCTTTACTTCCGCTCCCAGATTATAAAGGGCAATATCGCAGCGCATTGGTTTGGGCTCAACCAGAAGAGACGGCCAGTCAATTAGTTGAGGCTACCGATGAGGATTTTTTACGTAGTTTGCAACAGCGCTTTGGGCATCGTTTGGGTACTTTTAAGCAGGTTGGTCAGCGTACAGCTTATAATCTAGAGCTAACTTTAGCGTCTGAGCAGGTGCGTCGTAATGTGGTAGTCATGGGTAATGCTGCTCATAGCTTACATCCCGTTGCAGGCCAAGGTTTTAACCTGTCACTCCGAGATGCAGCTGCTCTGGCAGAAAAGCTCAGTGAAGCGCGAATCCAACAGAAATCGATTGGCTCTCTTGAGACTCTCGAATGCTATTATCAGCAGCAACGGATTGACCAGCGTAATACTTTAGTATTTAGCGATAGTCTCACTAAGTTCTTTGCAGGCGCATCTAATGTTGCCGCAATGGGTCGTAACTCGGGCTTGCTTGCCTTGGATTTGGTCCCCCAATTACGCCATCGTTTTATAAAGTTTGGAATGGGTATGACAGTGCCAGAGGCTCGTCATGGCTGATTCATACGATGTTATTATTGTTGGTGCAGGGATGGTTGGTGCCGCTGCAGCATGTTTATTATCTAAGTCGGATACTACTGGTAAAATAAAGCCTCTAAAAATAGCATTGGTTGAAGCATCAACTGCTAAGCCTTTTAATGAAGATAGTTTTGATCCTCGTGTTGCAGCCATTACTGAGAAATCTCGACAGATTTTAACCTCCTGCGGAGTTTGGGAGACTATTGAGAATTTGAGAGTGAGTCCTTATCTGAGTATGGATGTATGGGACGCGGAAAGTACTGGACGAATTCGCTTTAATTGCCATGATATTCACCAACCCAACTTAGGCCATATTGTAGAAAGTTCTGCGATTGTGCAGGCGCTGTTAGAAGAAACACAAAGACTTTCGAATATTGACTTTATATGCCCATCGACTATCTGCGAGTACCAAAAACATGCAGGTTTGGTTACCGTAACTTTGGATGATGACCGACAAATAGAGGCTGCTCTTTTAATAGGTGCAGATGGCGCCAACTCTGAAGTACGCCAAAATTTTGGCTTCACATCTAAAGAGTGGGATTACGAGCACGAAGCAATTGTAACAACTATCAAGACTGAAAATCCCAACCAGCAGACGGCATGGCAGCGTTTTATGCAAACTGGACCTCTGGCATTACTTCCACTTAATAATGGAGGAGATCAGCATCATTGCTCTATTGTTTGGTCTCAGGAGCCCGCCGCTGCAAAAGCATTGATGGCATTAAATGACGAGCAGTTTTGCAGTGAACTAACACGCGCTAGTGAATGCTGTTTAGGTCAAGTTATCTCCGTTGATAAACGATTTAGTTTTCCTCTTAGGCAACGCCACGCAGTTGATTACGTTTTACCTAGCGTGGCTCTGGTCGGGGATGCAGCCCATACTATTCACCCTTTGGCGGGTCAGGGCGTGAATCTTGGATTTGCTGATATCGAAGCTCTAGTTGATGAGATCAAGAGAGCTCAAGCAAGAGGTCATGATTTTGGGAGAGAGTTTACTCTGAGGCGATATCAGCGTCGGCGTAAACCTGAAAACTTGATGGCTATGAGTGTAATGGAGGGATTTAAACATCTCTTTTCCGCAGATCAATTACCCTTGAGATTATTGAGGAGCCTCGGAATGTCTAAATTGGATAAGATAACGCCTTTAAAAAATGAAATTATAAAACGGGCGATGGGATTGTGATTTCCTAGTTCCTTAGAGCGATCAGTTTAAAAGAGCCATTATTAGCTAAAGCTTGGACTGATCTAAAGTATTTGAGCGCTTTTTGCTCTAGCGGGATAAAGGTATTAACGACAAAAAGGGCGTGACCTTCTGGCGCTAATAGTCTTTTGGTCGCTTTCAGGAATTTAGCTGACATATCTTCGTCAATAGCGAAACCTTGATGAAACGGCGGATTGCACCAAATCGTATCAAAGTTACCTTCTACTGTGTCACCAGCATCTGAAGGAATCACTTCGCATTCTTTAATAATTGGTTTCAGATTGGCTTTAGCCGCGAGAATAGCCGCAGCATTATTATCCGTGGCGGTAATCTTGTTAATCCCGTTCTGGTTAGCATGAAAGGATAAATAGCCATAGCCACAACCCAGGTCAAGAAGCGACTTTGGTGGTTGATCAAAGCGACTGAGAAAGATGGGAAGATGCTCTACCAGGAAGGCACTACCACGATCGATTTTGTCCCAACCAAAAATACCTGGCTTACTGGAAAAAGAGAGATTTGAAAGGGCTTTTACTGGCCGTATTACATCATAGCTATTATGGTCTAAAAGGGCTGAATCTGACCGGTGAAGCCTGACTCTTGCCAAATAGTTATTGCCATGTTTTTTGGCGGCAGTTCGATCACCAAAGAGGTCGCAGGTTTTTTTGACGTAGGTCTTAAGGCCGTCATTTTTTTCTCCCGACAATAAAAGTAACCCCTGTGGTTTGAGTAATCTTGAGGCCTCATTGATAACATGGTGGCTACTTGCCCGCTCTTTGGATACGCGAAATAAAATTCCGTCATAGGCTTTTGGCTCGAAGTCGTTGAAATCAAAATCATTGAATATTGAGACCAATCCGGCGCCTTGTGCTTGCTGAACAATATCATAGCGATTGCTGATTAAACTGAGATTAGATTTACAGGTTGCAGCGATGTCGCGCCAATTAACGAGAATCCAGTTTTCATCAGCAACAATAAGATAACGCCCCTCAGCTGAATATAATTGCTCAATTAGCAAAGAGATATTTCTGTCTATTTGGGGCCGTTGTAGAGAGAACTTTTTAGTTGTCATATGGAGGCGACCTCAGCATCAGAAAGTGCCCTGTAATCACCCTCGGCTAAATCATCATCAAGCACAATATCTCCAACTTGGAAGCGATGGAGTTTGACAACGTGATTTCCCAGGGCGACAAACATTCGCTTTACTTGATGATACTTACCCTCACCAATCGCGAGGGTTAAACAATGGCTGTCTATTTGTTCCATGGTCGCAGGCAGGCAGCGATGCTTTTCACCCTCTAACAATACGCCGTTAGCAAGTCTATCGCTGTAGTCCGAATCTATGGGATTAGCTAAGGTTACTGCATACATTTTGCTGCATTTAGACCGCGGAGAGGTAAGGCGATGATTCCATTTTCCGTCATCAGTTACTAGTAGTAGGCCCGTGGTGTCAACATCCAGGCGACCAGCAATTTGCAGCTCTTCACTGCGATGCTCATAAATAAGACTTATTGCTGTAGGATGATTTGCATCCTTGGTTACGGAAACGATTCCGGCTGGCTTGTTGAGCATGAAGTAGCGATGCTTGTAGGCATTGATAATTGAACCATCTAAGCTAACCTCCTGGTCCGACATTACTTTGGTGGCGGGGTTGGTCACAATCTGATATTCGATCTCCACCACCCCAGCTTTAATCATTCGCTTTACTTCAGAGCGCGAAAGATCCGTGGCATTGCTGATGTATTTATCTAGACGCAAGATTAATCGCCGCGAGTTAGAAGGTGAGCCGCCTCTTTGGCAAAGTAGGTCAAAATCCCATCAGCACCGGCTCGTTTAAATGCGAGAAGAGACTCCATGATAACTTGGTCCCTATTTAACCAATCCTTTTCAAATGCAGCACAATGCATAGCGAATTCACCGCTGACTTGATAAACAAGAGTTGGTGCTTTCAGCTCATCTTTCACTCGTTTTAAGATATCCAGGTAAGGCATGCCCGGCTTAATCATAATCATATCTGCGCCTTCATCGAGATCCAAAGCACATTCATGCAATGCTTCGTCGCTATTAGCTGGATCCATCTGATAGGTTTTTTTATCACCACCTTGAATATTCTCTGCCGAACCTACTGCGTCGCGAAATGGCCCGTAGTAATTAGAGGCATATTTAGCTGAGTAGGCTAGAATCTGCGTATTGACAAATCCATTATCCTCGAGTTCCTCACGGATCGCGCAAATGCGCCCATCCATCATGTCAGATGGAGCCACGATGTCAGCACCCGCTTGTGCATGTGAAAGTGCTTGCTTGATTAAAACTTCGTTAGTCACGTCATTGATAACATAACCAGTACCTTCATCTATGATGCCATCTTGGCCATGAATGGTGAATGGGTCCAAGGCAACATCTGTGATGATCCCCAGGTCTGGCACTGACGTTTTTAATGCTTTAACCGCACGTTGAACCAGACCTTCTGGGTTGTAGGCTTCCTCAGCTAACGTTGTTTTTAATTCTTGATCGACAACTGGAAAGAGAGCAATAGCTGGAATTCCTAGGGCAGCTATCTCTTTTGCTTCAAGTACAAGCAAATCGATAGATAACCGATTCACGCCCGGCATAGAATCCACCGGATCTGATTGCAATATCCCGTCGACGACGAACATCGGCAGGATAAGATCGTTGACTGATAGCGTTGTTTCACACACTAAACGGCGAGAAAAATCCCTTGCACGAGCGCGACGCATACGAGTGTAGGGGTATGGTCCGCGGTTAGTTTTAAAGCTCATGGATACTCCGGCTACGCAAAAATAGTTAACTTAGCTTGTAATTAAAAGCACATGATACGCAAAAAACCGAACTGCCACATAAATATTACTTTTTATGATTGCCTAGATTTTAGCAAAAACCCGCTCAGCTGCACTTAGCGTATCTTCAATATCTTGGTCCGTATGTGCCGCAGACATAAATCCAGCTTCGTAGGATGCAGGAGCAAGATATACCCCCTCATGTAACATGCCATGGAAAAATTTCGCAAAACGATCAGTGTCACACTTAATGACTTGATTGTAGTTAATGATTTTATCTTCCTCAGAGAAGAAGATTCCCCACATTGTACCGACATGATTACTCGTTAGCGGTATGCCGGCTGCTGTCGCTCGTTGAACTAAACCGTCGACTAGTTGTGTAGTGCGATTGCTAACAGGCTCTAAAAAACCTGGGGCAGAAATTAAATTAAGTGTTGCAAGGCCAGAGGCCATAGCCACCGGATTGCCTGAAAGGGTGCCGGCCTGATAAACAGGACCAAGGGGAGCTATATGTTCCATGATTTCGCGCTTGCCACCAAAAGCACCGACTGGCATACCACCGCCAATTACCTTGCCAAGACAGATCAGATCAGCATCAATATTGTAGTAACCGATGGCTCCCTGCTGACTAATACGAAAGCCAGTCATTACCTCATCAATGATTAGCAGCGAACCACTGGCAGTGCAGCATTCTCTAAGAGCTTCCAAAAATCCAGGAATTGGGGGCACACAGTTCATATTCCCCACAACAGGCTCTACAATGATGCAAGCAACCTGCTCGCCTATCTCTGCAAACACCTGTTTTACTTGGTCAATATCATTGTAATTGAGTGTTATCGTGTGATCGGCTAAACCTGCAGGTACACCCGGGGAGCTCGGGACTCCAAGGGTCAGGGCGCCAGAACCCGCTTTAACGAGCAACGAGTCTGAATGACCGTGGTAGCAGCCCTCGAACTTAATAATTTTGTCTCGTCCTGTATAGCCCCTAGCGAGGCGGATGGCACTCATCGTTGCTTCCGTGCCAGAGTTGACCATGCGAATCAATTCCATACCTGGAACTATGCTGCAAATTTTATCAGCTAACTGAATCTCAAGTTCTGTGGGGGTGCCAAAAGTCATTGCCTTTTCTAGTTGTTCACGAATGGCGTGTAAAACCGTCTCATTGCCATGCCCCAATAGCATCGGCCCCCAAGATAGAACGTAGTCGATATAACGATTACCATCTGCATCATACATATAGGCGCCACTGGCACGATCAAAAAAAACTGGGGTTCCTCCTACCGCACGAAAGGCGCGAACCGGTGAATTTACTCCGCCAGGAATGCTTTTTTGGGCAGCTTCAAATAGATGTTGAGAGCGTGAAATTTTTTCTGTATGCGGCATTAATTTTCCCTAAAATTTGGCTGTTTACTTGAGTGTGAAAACGACATTATCCTTGATTACGAGATGTGAGGCTATTTGGTCTTATTAGAACGGCTTTACAACAACTAAAATTACTATGCCCACTAAGATTAAGACTGGAACTTCATTAAAGACCCGAAAGTAAACGTGGGTTTTATCATTGCGATCTTCCGCTAGTCTTTTCATATGTGAAAGACACATATGATGGTAACCGATAAGAAGCAAGACCAACCCTGCTTTCAGCTGGAACCAAATTTCGTTCAGATATGCCGGCACCAAAGTAACGAGCCAAAGCCCAAAGATGATGGTGGCAATCATCGACGGGTTAGCAATGCCGCGATAAAGCTTACGTTGCATAACCTTGAAGCGCTCAATGCTTATTTCATCCTCAGACATCGCGTGATAAACAAACAGTCGAGGCAGATAAAAAAGAGCCGCAAACCAGCAGATCACCGCAATAATATGGAAGGCTAATACCCATTGATACATTTAATTAAGGCCTCTTAGGCTGATATTTCCAAGGATTTGGAAAGTAATCCCTTAGTTGCTTGAGTCACTTTACGGTATTATAGGCGGCTTAGCGCATTCTGGATATTGAAAAGAGAGGATCAGGTGATCAAAGTTGGCATTGTTGGTGGGACAGGTTATACAGGCGCAGAGTTAATACGTTTGCTTATTAACCACTCTGAGGTGGAGATAACTGCAGTCACATCGCGCAGTGACCAGGGTACTCTAGTGTCGGATATTTACCCGAACCTGCGTGGACATATAGGGCTATCCTTCGTGGCTCCAGATATGAGCTATCTAAAAAATTGCGATCTAGTCTTTTTTGCGACTCCTCACGGAGTTGCTCAGTCAACTGTGCCTGAGATGCTAAATGCAGGTATTAAGGTTATTGATCTGTCTGCAGACTTCCGTATCCGGGATGTTGCGGTTTGGGAACAGTGGTACGGACAACCTCACTTAGCGCAAGATTTGCTGGATTGTGCAGTCTATGGATTGCCAGAATTTAACCGTGCAAAAATTATGAAAGCTGATTTAGTGGCTTGTGCTGGGTGTTATCCCACCAGTGTGCAAATTGGGTTACTACCTTTGTTAACTGCTGGATGTATTGACATGAATGATGTGATTGCTAATTCAGCATCAGGAGTGAGTGGCGCTGGAAGGCAGGCGAATATTTCGAATTTATTATCAGAGGCAAGTGATAGTTTTAAATCCTATGGAGTATCTGGACATCGTCATCAGCCAGAGATTGAACAGGGCCTAGCTGATATTGCAGGTCAGACTGTAGGAGTTACCTTTGTTCCACATTTGCTACCAATTAATCGTGGCATACACACCACCATTTATGCCAATTTGGTGGATACCGATGTGGATGTACAAGCCTTATTTGAAAGTCAGTTTGAGAAGGAACCCTTTGTTGTTGTGTTACCTGCAGGGAGTCATCCGGAGACACGGTCGGTTAGAGGATCTAATTTTTGCCAAATTGCTGTGCATAGGCCTAACGGTGGGACTAAGGTTGTTGTGCTAGTGGTAGAAGATAACTTGACTAAGGGTGCATCTGGTCAAGCCATTCAATGCATGAATCTTATGTTTGATTTACCTGAAACATCTGGTCTGACAGCTCCTGGGTTGTTACCTTAATGCCAGAGCGAAGATCGGTTGTGGTTACCCATAGAGAAGGATACAAATACTGGTTTTTTGCGGCGTTCTTGGGTGTTTGCATAGTCTCTTTTATCCTTGGAATTTGGTTGCAACAGTCTAGACAAGAGCAGCTTCAGTCAGAGCACCAAGCGTTGAGCGAACAGGTTTTGAGGCTCGCCCAATCCTTGGATATAAAAACTACAGAGCTTGAGATGATGCGTCTAAATACAGCAGTTGATGCAGCAGCGCTAGAGAATGCGCGCCAGGAAATGATTGTTTTACAAAAACAGATTTTCGAGAATGAAGAACAGTTGGGGCTTTATAGAGAATTACTAAGTGATGGAAGTCAGCCAAGCGGGTTGTCTGTAGCTAAATTTAGCCTTACTCAGATAAGTGAAGAGCAGTTGGCTTATCGCTGGGTTGCAAGGCAGAAAACTGCAAAGATGCAGGTCACAAATGTTAATGCCGAGATAACTGTGATGGGTAACAAAGGCGACCGAGTGTTGACTTTACCCTTGTCAGATTTAGATTCAAATATTGTGGAAATGCCGATTAGGTTAAAATTTAAGTATTTTTCGATTAATCAGGGTGTTTTAACCTTACCGGAGGGTTTTAATCCTGATAAAGTCAGGATTGTTTTAAGATATTCGTGGAGCAAGAAAGTCTCCGATGATAAAACTTTTGACTGGGTTGTTGAGGAGTGAACGATGTTTAACAAAAGCAACAAACAAGATGGGTCTAAATATGGCTCATCCGCACAGCCAACAACCCTTATTGCTGAGGGAACTCGGTTGGAGGGAGACCTCGACTTTTTGGGGAGTTTAGAGGTGCAGGGGTCAGTCATTGGGAAAATAACCACTGCCGATGAGAATGCTCAAGTGAGAGTGTTAAATGGTGGGGAAGTGGAGGGTACGATGTCTGCGCCCACAGTAGTCATTAATGGTCACATCAAGGGCGATATTTTCGCGTCAAAGAATGCAAGACTTGCTGCAAAAGCAGTAGTAGAGGGAAATATATATTATAATACCCTTGAGATTGAGCGTGGGGCTCATGTTGCGGGGAACTTGGTCCATGAAGTTCCGGTAACAAATGTAAGCGCTATTCAGCAGAAGAACAATGCTGATGGTAAGCAAGATTAGACCCCCCAGCACAGGCAAAAATTAACTTACAAGGAAAAATAGACAACTAGAACCGCGTCCGGTTCATTGTTGCGGAGCACTTATGTCAGGAATTCAAACATACACACCTACGGCGTTGGAAGTTACCGACCGAGCTGTGGCTAAAGTGCAGAGCTTAAAGGCCGAGGAAGATAATGAAGAGCTCAAGCTCAGAGTTTTTGTAACCGGCGGAGGTTGTTCTGGATTCCAGTATGGGTTCTCTTTTGAAGAAAGCATGGCTGAAGACGATACTCCGGTCAGTCGTGATGGAGTGACAGTATTAATTGATTCTTTAAGTTTTCAATATTTAGCAGGATCCACCGTTGATTATGAGGTTGGATTAATGGGTTCTCGATTTATCATCACCAACCCCAATGCGTCCACTACCTGTGGATGTGGAGCCTCGTTCTCTATTTAACTTATTCGATTAGACTTCAGGGTAAGTAGAGACCACCTAAGACTACCGCTCTAGATGCTCCTGTTACTGACGGAAGATTTCCGACCTTCTTCTCTACGCGCTGTTTAGCAAGCCAAGCAAATGCGCAGGCTTCTACCCAGTCGGGGTCAAGACCAATTTCGGATGTTAAATTAATTTCTGGAAGATTACGGGTAGATAAACTGAGATTCAGTTCGCTGATTAATTTTGCATTGTGTACACCTCCACCGCAGGCAAAAATTCCGTCTATTGGCGCGGAGATAGAGGCCATACCTTGAGCGATGGTCTCGACGGTAAATAGAGTTAAAGTTGATTGGATATCTTCAGGTGATAAAGGATAAGACCTAACTTGTTGTTCTAGCCACGCTAAGTTGAAATCTTCTCTTCCTGTACTTTTTGGTGGCGTTAAATCAAGGAATCGATGTTGCATTAATTGATTGAGCAGAGGCATGGAAGGAGTTCCGCTGGAGGCCCACTCACCTCCATTATCATATGGCTCTCCTCTATTTTTAGAGCACCATCCATCAAGAAGTATATTCCCAGGGCCAGTGTCAAAGCCTTGGCACTTACCGTCGGGATATAAGATTGTAATATTTGAAATCCCGCCAATATTCAAAATGATTCGCACTTGCTCAGAATGACTGAATAGTGATTTATGAAATGCCGGAACTAGAGGCGCGCCCTGCCCCCCAAGTGCCATATCTGCGCGCCTAAAATCGGCTACAACAGAACATCCAGTTTGGGCTGCAATTAAATTAGGATTGCCAATCTGCTGACTAAATCCGTTTTTTATGCCGGGTGGCTGATGACGCACTGTTTGCCCATGAGAACCTATGGCTTTAACTTGGCTGGCCGTAATACTTAGCTTTGACATAAGTGCTAGGGTAGCTTGCGCAAATAACTCCCCAATTTCGTTATCAGTTTGACTGTAGAGTAGAACGTCGTCGATTCCTGGCTCAGAAAGTCCTAGAATCGCTTTTTTTAAGGTAGCAGGAATGTCATGGCTATGAGTGCCTAATAGCCTAAGGTTGTCTTGACCAAAGCTTACGGCGGCAGCATCAACCGAATCAACGCTGGTGCCGGACATGAGCCCAATGTAGATATCAGGCGCGGTCATAATTTGTGATCAATTGGCATTTGATGAATTGCCTTCCACCAATGCTAACTGTGACTTATCTTGGTACTCAGCCAACTGAGACAACATAGGTTCGACTGTCTGTCTGAAGGTCACCCTTTCATTTTCGGTGATAGGTCTTGCCTGGGGCAGTTTTACCGTACGGGGATTGCGATGGACGCCATTAACTAAGAATTCATAGTGAAGATGGTTGCCGGTGGAGTAACCAGTTGACCCCACTGTACCAATAAGTTGACGTTGTTTTACAGTTTGGCCTCTGCGCACTTTTCTTTTATTTAAGTGCAAGTACTTGGTTACGTAGGTTTGGCCGTGTTGTATAAACACGTAGTTACCATTGTATTTACTAAATCCTGACTCGATGACTTTACCTGCGCCGGCTGCATAGACTGGCGTACCCCTTGGTGCTGAATAATCCACGCCGCGGTGGGCTTTGATCTTTTTGTGTATGGGATGTTTACGGCGTAAATTAAACCCTGAACTAATACGGAAAATATCTAAAGGGGTTCGCAAGAATGTTTTGCGCATGCTAAACCCTTCGGGGGTGTAGTAATCACTCTGGCCTTTTTTGTTAGTGTAGCGAACAGCATCAAAGGTCTTCTTTTGATTTGTAAAAGACGCGGCGATAATGTTGCCCACACCTAACTTTTCTCCATCGATGAAGCGATCTTCGTAAAGCAGTGAATATGAGTCTCCTGGACGAATATCAAACACAAAATCAATATCCCATCCAAAAATATTAGCCATTTCCATTATGAGTTTGTCAGGCAAGTTGGCCTCTTTGCCTGAAAGGTACAGAGAGTCTTTAATTACCCCTTCTCGGTAACTCAATAGAATTTCGGGTTCTCGCAGTCGCTTTTCAGCTTGATACTTATTTCCTTGGCGAGTGTAAACATACTTTTCAAGAGGGGACTTTACATAATGCACCTGATGCAGATTCGAGTCTTTGTCCGTTCCAAAACGCAAAGACTCGCCGGGAAAAAGATTTCGCAGCAGTTTTCCTTTAGGCGAAGTTGAAATTTCATGGACATCCTTAGCAGAAAATTTCGCACGTAAGAAAAGGGTGGATAAATTATCTCCCTTGCCCACTACCTCTGATTTCCAGTGGAGATCGACCTGGCTGTTAACAATCTCCAACGGCTCAAATTCGATCGGGACCAAAATAGGTTCTGTAACCAATTTAGTCCGATCAGGTTCATCTTCAGGCACCACAGAAAGGATGGCTAAAAGTGTGAAAATACCACCGATGAATAATAAATTACGGCGCGGGAAGTTCCGAGTAAAAAACAGAATTCGATTAGCGACTTTTTGCGTTTTTTTGACCACCGTAACCCACCGCCAATAGTAAACTAGCCAGAGTTTAGCGTGATTGATTAGGAAGATACAATATCGTGAGTCAGTAAAGGCATCACAAGTGAATGAGATTAAGTTGAAAAATGGTCTTAACCTTCGCTATATCTGTTAAACTAATCGGTAATTACAGGCGCTCGACTAAAGCGTTATCGATCAATCAATCTAAGTATTAAAAACGAATGAAGATAAATCTCACTGGAAATCAGTTAATCGAAGAATTAACTCAACGTGGACTTGTAGCGCAGTATTCTGGCGATCAAGATCTATTGAAACATCTTGACGAGTCGCGAACGCTTTATTGTGGTTTTGATCCTACTGCAGATAGTTTGCACATAGGTAGCTTGGTCCCTTTGCTGGTTTTGAAGCGATTCCAGGATGCAGGGCATAGACCGATAGTTTTGGTGGGAGGTTCCACTGGGTTAATTGGTGATCCTAGTTTTAAGGCTGAAGAGCGCAAGCTAAATAGCCCTGAAACAGTTGCTGGCTGGGTTGATAAACTAAAACGTCAAACAAGTCAGTTTGTCAATTTTGACGACCAATCACCCATAGCCGCGAAGGCCGTCAATAATTTAGATTGGACTGCCGGTGTCGACGTTCTGGATTTCTTGAGAAATGTTGGCAAACACTTCTCCATTAATACAATGATCCAGAAAGAGTCAGTGAAGCAGAGATTAGATAGAGAGGGAGCAGGTATCTCGTTCACTGAGTTTTCTTACTCTTTGCTTCAAGGATGGGATTTTGCTGAGCTCAACCGTCGATACGATTGTACTTTGCAAATAGGTGGCAGTGACCAATGGGGCAATATAGTAAGTGGTATCGACTTAAGTCGCAGACAAAATCAATCACAGTGTTTTGCATTGACAGTGCCTCTAGTGACAAAAGCAGATGGCTCGAAATTCGGTAAAACAGAATCAGGGACGATATGGCTCGATGCTGCAAAAACCTCGCCTTATAGTTTCTATCAGTTTTGGCTAAATGTTGCTGACGCAGACGTATACAAATTTCTTCGCTACTTTACCTTTTTATCCTTGGCTGAGGTTAGTGATATTGAAATCGAAGACAAAGCAGCTTCGGGTCGTCCGAAGGCGCAAGGAATTTTGGCTCGTGAAGCGACCACCCTAGTTCATGGTGATGACGGTCTCAATGCTGCCTTGCGGATAACTGAAGCTATGTTTAGCGGTGAGCTCTCGGATTTGTCCGAGCAAGATTTTGAGCAGCTCTGTCAGGACGGGCTGCCCAGCTCTTCCTTGTCTGATTTAGACCTGGAAGATAAACCCCTGACTAATCTCTTAGTGGAGGCTGGTATGGTGAAATCTGGCCGGGAAGTTAAAGACGCGCTCAGTCGAAATTCAGTATTGGTTAATGGGCAAGCTAAAGGATTGGAAGACAATATGCGAACTGCCGATCTTTTCCCTCCCAAAGGTGGGATCTATGACCGCTATTATCTCGTCAAATTAGGCAAGAAAAAATATCATTTATTTCAGCGCATTTGACGCGTCAGACCCCTAGGTTTTGTGGGACTTCAAAATAAATATAAATACTTGTTGACAGTACTTCGTCTGTCTGTAGAATGCGCGCTCCTACTGGGGGGCAGGCAACATTGCACTACAGTAGTTAAGGGAACGACTAATTAATTTTATTTATTTCTTTTAATCGGTTGACAAGCAAATCTTTGCCGCTAGAATGCGCGCTCCCAACAGCAATGTTCGGAACCGGAACAAGCGTCAAGAAATGTAAGTGAAAAGAATCCGTAATAATTCTCTTCAATCTGTTGACAAAGGGGCCCGCATCTATAGAATACGCGTCCCGCTCTTAGTAGCGAATGCTCTTTAAAAATATAATCAAGCAATGCGTGTGGGCACTTGCTAGTTGATATTGGATAATTAAATATCATAAGCAAGTGACTCATCGATTCATTTATGAATGTGATTTGTACAGTTTTATGAAACTGAGATTTTGAATGGTAAAGCAAGTTTTGCGTAACCGTTCCCTCTCCTTAATTGGTGAGGTTAAAGATTAAACTGAAGAGTTTGATCATGGCTCAGATTGAACGCTGGCGGCAGGCCTAACACATGCAAGTCGAGCGCGAAAACACTTCGGTGTGAGTAGAGCGGCGGACGGGTGAGTAATGCTTGGGAATCTGCCCAGTAGTGGGGGATAACGTGTGGAAACGCACGCTAATACCGCATACGTCCTACGGGAGAAAGCAGGGGATCTTCGGACCTTGCGCTATTGGATGAGCCCAAGTCAGATTAGCTAGTTGGTGAGGTAATGGCTCACCAAGGCGACGATCTGTAGCTGGTCTGAGAGGATGATCAGCCACACTGGGACTGAGACACGGCCCAGACTCCTACGGGAGGCAGCAGTGGGGAATATTGCACAATGGGCGAAAGCCTGATGCAGCCATGCCGCGTGTGTGAAGAAGGCTCTAGGGTTGTAAAGCACTTTCAGTGGGGAGGAAAAGTTTAAGATTAATACTCTTGAACCTTGACGTTACCTGCAGAAGAAGCACCGGCAAACTCCGTGCCAGCAGCCGCGGTAATACGGAGGGTGCGAGCGTTAATCGGAATTACTGGGCGTAAAGCGCGCGTAGGTGGTTTGATAAGCTAGCTGTGAAAGCCCCGGGCTCAACCTGGGAACTGCAGTTAGAACTGTCTGGCTAGAGTATAGTAGAGGGTGGCGGAATTTCCTGTGTAGCGGTGAAATGCGTAGATATAGGAAGGAACATCAGTGGCGAAGGCGGCCACCTGGACTAATACTGACACTGAGGTGCGAAAGCGTGGGGAGCAAACAGGATTAGATACCCTGGTAGTCCACGCCGTAAACGATGTCTACTAGCCGTTGGGAGACTTGATCTCTTAGTGGCGCAGTTAACGCGATAAGTAGACCGCCTGGGGAGTACGGCCGCAAGGTTAAAACTCAAATGAATTGACGGGGGCCCGCACAAGCGGTGGAGCATGTGGTTTAATTCGACGCAACGCGAAGAACCTTACCAGGTCTTGACATCCTGCGAACTTTCTAGAGATAGATTGGTGCCTTCGGGAACGCAGTGACAGGTGCTGCATGGCTGTCGTCAGCTCGTGTCGTGAGATGTTGGGTTAAGTCCCGTAACGAGCGCAACCCTTGTCCTTAGTTGCCAGCACATAATGGTGGGAACTCTAAGGAGACTGCCGGTGACAAACCGGAGGAAGGTGGGGACGACGTCAAGTCATCATGGCCCTTACGACCTGGGCTACACACGTGCTACAATGGCCAGTACAGAGGGCTGCAAACCCGCGAGGGGGAGCTAATCTCACAAAGCTGGTCGTAGTCCGGATCGCAGTCTGCAACTCGACTGCGTGAAGTTGGAATCGCTAGTAATCGTGAATCAGAATGTCACGGTGAATACGTTCCCGGGCCTTGTACACACCGCCCGTCACACCATGGGAGTAGGTTGCAAAAGAAGTAGCTAGGCTAACCTTCGGGAGGCCGGTTACCACTTTGTGATTTATGACTGGGGTGAAGTCGTAACAAGGTAGCCCTAGGGGAACCTGGGGCTGGATCACCTCCTTAAACGAATATCCTTACGATTAGTAAGTGCTCACACGCATTGCTTGATTATTTATGACTAGCAGTAAAGTACGGTATGGCGACCGGGCTGCTAAGACTCGGTTGCATCTGAATTGGGTCTGTAGCTCAGTTGGTTAGAGCGCACCCCTGATAAGGGTGAGGTCGGTGGTTCAAATCCACCCAGACCCACCAATTCCCTATATGGGGCTATAGCTCAGCTGGGAGAGCGCCTGCCTTGCACGCAGGAGGTCAGCGGTTCGATCCCGCTTAGCTCCACCACTTTACTCATCAGAAGTTAGCGATAAGCGACTCTCGTTTATCACTGACTTTTTACGTCAGCTGCTCTTTAAAAAGGTAATTATTGAATACTGAAAATTTTTTCAAGGCCAGTGTGTATTTTTTACACATCTGTCCGGCGAAATTGTTACAACTACTATGAAAATAGATAGTCGCATCAAAATCTTGCTAGCTTGTGCTGTATGGTCAAGCGAGTAAGCGCATACGGTGGATGCCTTGGCAGTTGGAGGCGATGAAGGACGTAGGAGCCTGCGATAAGCTTCGGGGAGGTGGCAAACACCCTTTGATCCGAAGATTTCCGAATGGGGAAACCCACCCGTCATAAGACGGGTATCATGCACTGAATTCATAGGTGTATGAAGCGAACCCGGAGAACTGAAACATCTAAGTACCCGGAGGAAAAGAAATCAACCGAGATTCCCTGAGTAGCGGCGAGCGAAAGGGGAGCAGCCTGCAAGTAATAGCAGAAGTGTTAGTGGAACAGTCTGGAAAGTCTGGCAATAAAGGGTGATAGCCCCGTACACGAAAACTCATCTGTGGTACTAAGCTTGCGAAAAGTAGGTCGGGACACGTGTTATCTTGACTGAACATGGGGGGACCATCCTCCAAGGCTAAATACTACCAACTGACCGATAGTGAACTAGTACCGTGAGGGAAAGGTTAAAAGAACCCCGGAGAGGGGAGTGAAATAGATCCTGAAACCGTATGCGTACAAGCAGTAGGAGCAGACTTGTTCTGTGACTGCGTACCTTTTGTATAATGGGTCAGCGACTTATTTTCAGTGGCAAGGTTAACCGTTTAGGGGAGCCGTAGGGAAACCGAGTCTTAATAGGGCGTCTTAGTCGCTGGGAATAGACCCGAAACCGGGCGATCTATCCATGGCCAGGTTGAAGGTTGAGTAACATCAACTGGAGGACCGAACCCACTAATGTTGAAAAATTAGGGGATGAGCTGTGGATCGGAGTGAAAGGCTAATCAAGCCCGGAGATAGCTGGTTCTCCTCGAAAGCTATTTAGGTAGCGCCTCATGTCTCACCACTGGGGGTAGAGCACTGTTTCGGCTAGGGGGTCATACCGACTTACCAACCCGATGCAAACTCCGAATACCAGTGAGTGCAATCATGGGAGACACACGGCGGGTGCTAACGTTCGTCGTGGAGAGGGAAACAACCCAGACCGCCAGCTAAGGTCCCAAATATCAGTTAAGTGGGAAACGATGTGGGAAGGCTCAGACAGCTAGGAAGTTGGCTTAGAAGCAGCCATCTTTTAAAGAAAGCGTAATAGCTCACTAGTCGAGTCGGCCTGCGCGGAAGATTTAACGGGGCTAAACTGATAACCGAAGCTGCGGACGCATACTTGTATGCGTGGTAGAGGAGCGTTCTGTAAGCCGTTGAAGGTGCATCGTAAGGTGTGCTGGAGGTATCAGAAGTGCGAATGCTGACGTGAGTAACGATAAAGCGGGTGAAAAACCCGCTCGCCGGAAGATCAAGGTTTCCTGTCCAACGCTAATCGGGACAGGGTTAGTCGGTACCTAAGGCGAGGCCGAAAGGCGTAGTCGATGGAAAACAGGTTAATATTCCTGTACCGCTATATACTGCGATGGGGGGACGGAGAAGGCTAGGTGATCAGGGCGATGGTTGTCCCTGTACAAGCTTGTAGGGAGATCTCTTAGGTAAATCCGGGAGATCATTATCCTGAGGAGTGATGTCGAGCTCAATTGCGAGCGAAGTCATTGATGCCATGCTTCCAAGAAAAGCCTCTAAGCTTCAGGTATATAGAGACCGTACTCTAAACCGACACAGGTGATCAGGTAGAGAATACCAAGGCGCTTGAGAGAACTATGGTGAAGGAACTAGGCAAAATGGTGCCGTAACTTCGGGAGAAGGCACGCCGATTTTGGTGATGGGATTTACTCCCTGAGCCGAGGTTGGCCGCAGAGACCAGGCCCCTGCGACTGTTTATCTAAAACACAGCACTCTGCAAACTCGTAAGAGGAAGTATAGGGTGTGACGCCTGCCCGGTGCCGGAAGGTTAATTGATGGGGTTAGCTTCGGCGAAGCTCTTGATCGAAGCCCCGGTAAACGGCGGCCGTAACTATAACGGTCCTAAGGTAGCGAAATTCCTTGTCGGGTAAGTTCCGACCTGCACGAATGGCGTAACGACGGGGGCGCTGTCTCCACCATAGACTCAGTGAAATCGAAATCGCGGTGAAGATGCCGTGTTCCCGCGGCTAGACGGAAAGACCCCGTGAACCTTTACTATAGCTTGGCACTGAACTTTGAACCTATCTGTGTAGGATAGGTGGGAGGCTTTGAAGCGTTATCGCTAGATAGCGTGGAGCCATCCTTGAAATACCACCCTGGTATGTTTGAGGTTCTAACTCTGACCCATTATCTGGGTTGAGGACAGTGTCTGGTGGGTAGTTTGACTGGGGCGGTCTCCTCCCAAAGAGTAACGGAGGAGCGCGAAGGTACACTCAGCATGGTCGGAAATCATGCTATGAGCGCAAAGGTAGAAGTGTGCTTGACTGCGAGACTGACACGTCGAGCAGGTACGAAAGTAGGTCTTAGTGATCCGGTGGTTCTGTATGGAAGGGCCATCGCTCAACGGATAAAAGGTACTCCGGGGATAACAGGCTGATACCGCCCAAGAGTTCATATCGACGGCGGTGTTTGGCACCTCGATGTCGGCTCATCACATCCTGGGGCTGGAGCTGGTCCCAAGGGTATGGCTGTTCGCCATTTAAAGTGGTACGCGAGCTGGGTTCAGAACGTCGTGAGACAGTTCGGTCCCTATCTGCCGTGGGCGTTGGAAAATTGAGGAGAGCTGCTCCTAGTACGAGAGGACCGGAGTGGACGAACCCCTGGTGTTTGGGTTGTCATGCCAATGGCATTGCCCAGTAGCTACGTTCGGACAGGATAACCGCTGAAAGCATCTAAGCGGGAAGCCTCCTTCAAGATTAATTTTCCCTGGGAGTTTAACTCCCCTGAAGGGCCGTTCAAGACTAGGACGTTGATAGGTTGGGTGTGGAAGCGCTGTGAGGCGTTGAGCTAACCAATACTAATTGCCCGTGAGGCTTGACCATATAACGCAAGCGAGACGACGGACGGATTGTTCGAAGTACACGCTAGCCAAGAAAAAATTGTATTCAATAATTACCGACCTAATTTGATATTTTAGTGATACTAAATGTCATACCAGTTTGCCTGGTGACCATAGAGAACTAGAACCACCTGATCCCTTACCGAACTCAGTAGTGAAATGGTTCATCGCCGATGGTAGTGTGGGGTTTCCCCATGTGAGAGTAGGTCATTGCCAGGCTTCTAATTGAAAACCCCAGATGAGAAATCATCTGGGGTTTTTGTTTTTTTTAATGAGGTGTTTAGCCTATGCTGGCGGCTTTATTGCTCATTAAAGCGCCGTTATTTTCGTAATGGTGCATAATGCGCACCTAAACTAAATAGTGTTGGATGAAGACAAAAATGGAGTATTTAGTATATTTTTTACTGGGTGCCGTTGCCGGTTTAGCCAGTGGGTTATTTGGTATTGGGGGTGGCATCGTGATTGTCCCCATCTTACTGCTTTCGTTTGCCGCTCAAGGTATTTCTCCTGAGGTGGCAACCCACGTGGCAATTGCAACCTCCCTCGCATGTATTGCTGTTACATCATTTAGTTCAATCTATACGCATTATCAAAAAGGAGTTTTAGATTGGCGCATAATTAAGCTACTTATCCCGGGCATTGTTACTGGGTCTCTAATAGGAACGTTATTTTTTGTTTCGTTGGAGGGGTTGTTGCTTCAGGTTCTGTTAGGGGGATTCTTAATTATCTCAGGGCTTCAGATGTTAATAAAAAGGTCTGAAGGAACCCAAGTTACTTCTTTAAAGCCACCTGTTTTGATGCTTTCTGGCATTGGCATTGGAGGCATATCGTCTTTATTTGGCGTTGGTGGAGGTGTGTTCACTACGCCTCTGTTAACTCATTTTGGGGTGCGTATCCATAGCGCCATTGGTATTGCTGCGGTGGGTGGCTTCTGCATCGCTGTGAGTGCGTCAATTATCTATGGCTCCACAGCTATGGTGAGTAGCAGTTTGCCAGACCACAGTTTAGGTTATATATTTCTGCCTGCATGGATAGGGATTATTATAACGAGCACACCATTTGCCCGATTAGGGGCAATATTGGCCCACCGCACAGATGCCAATCAGTTAAGAAAGTATTTTGGATATTTTTTGTTATTTGTAGGTGCTCGATTTATTTGGATCAATACCACGGGATAGGTTAAGTGTTAGTTTACAGAGGTGGTTTAAGTGTCAGATTTGCATGGAATCATTCTAGAAATACTGCAAGACGGTGAATTGCACACTAAGAAAAGTTTTGGTACGGGACTGACCATTAGCTCTGACCAAATCGATGAGGTACTCCATGAACTGCAGGCTAGTGGGTTGGTTCTTATCTCACCAGAGGGTCTTGGCTACAGATTATCAGACAGTGTTGAACTTCTCAGCAGAACGGCCATCTTCGATTATCTATCCAGTGTGGACCCAAGACCGAGCTGTCGTTTGAAAATACTATCTGTTGTAGACTCCACCAATAGATATGCTCGTGAGCAGGCGGCGAATCACGCTAGTTCTGGGCTAGTCGTTTTAGCTGAAAAACAAACTGCAGGAAGAGGCCGTAGGGGCAAGGTTTGGGTGAGCCCTCTGGCATCTAATATCTACATGTCTGTGGTCTGGGATTTTTCTGGGGCCGGCGACACACTAAAAGGTTTAAGTTTAGCCATTGGAGTGGCCGTGCGGCGAGCTTTGCTCAAGTTGGGTGTTGCAGACATAAAATTAAAGTGGCCCAACGATATTTTTGTTAACGGTAAAAAATTGGGTGGAATTCTACTGGAGATGATAGGCGATCCAAGTGCCGAATGTTCCGTTATTGTGGGGATCGGAATAAATGTGCTCATGTCCGAGTCAAGTGCAGAGGAGATAGACCAGGACTGGATTGATTTACAAAGAGCTTCCAGTGTGACCATATCTCGTAATGAGTTAGTTGCATGTTTGATTACCGAAACCTTCGAAGTGTTAGGTAACTTTCAACGCACTGGATTCTCGGTGTATCGTGCTGAGTGGCAGGCTGCGGATCTATTAAAGAATCAATCGGGAACTATTAGTAAAGATCGCGAATCTGTTTCCGGTATTGTTCTAGGTGTCGACAATTCAGGATCACTGAGAATGCAGCTTTCAAATGGCGAAGAACAGAGGTTTATTGGCGGTGAACTTTCCTTGAGGAAGTCTTAATGATTTTAGATATTGATATTGGCAACACCAACACGAAGTGGCGGGTCATTGATAAGTCACGTATTTCATTGCGGGGCTCGCAAACTACAGAATCACTAATTAATGGACAAGATCTTGATCTAAGTCTAGTTGCTAGGCTCACCAGAGCTCGTTTATGTTCAGTGGCAGATAAATCAATAATAACGGCGTTAAGCAGGCAGTTGTCTTCACGGTTTAAAGTTGTCCTGGAGTTAGCTGTGGTCTCGGATATAGCTTGCGGAGTAACCTGTGGTTATGAAGATCCCGCCACCTTGGGTGTTGATCGGTGGTTGGCAATGATAGCTGCTTACTCCAGATATCAGGAAGCGCTAATCGTTGTGGATGCGGGTAGCGCGGTCACGCTAGATGTTCTTCGAGCGGATGGATACCATCTTGGAGGATATATTTTGCCCGGTATTGCATTGATGCGCGAATCGCTATGGAGCGGAACACGACAAGTAAAAGCGGGTTTGGGAGAAAGTGCATTGATTGATCCAGCCGTACATACAGAAGGCGCTGTAAATCATGGAAGTTTATTAAGTATCATTGCGACAATAGAGAAAATTGCCAAAACTTATCCTTCGCGTTTGATCCTCACAGGAGGTTCAGCTGAAGCAATATTGCGGCATTTAAATATTGAGGGTGATTTTCAGCCAGAACTCGTTCTGGATGGCCTATTGGTGGATGGTGTTGTGACCATTCAGAACCCCGAGTCTGCGTGAGCTGCTATTTTTTGTAAGTCATTGTCTTTAATCAATTTTATTATTTTACTTAAAAAATACTGGAACATAGCTAACTGGTATTTGCCTCTATTTTGGCGTGAAATTCCAATAACTAAAAAAAAAACTAAAAGATCACTGAGATAAGGTTGCTAATAGGGCCAAGTTTCACTAAAATCGCGCACCGCTATTGAGATGCTGGCGTAGCTCAGTTGGTAGAGCAGCTGACTTGTAATCAGCCGGTCGGGGGTTCGACTCCTCTCGCCAGCTCCATTTTTTCTTTGGGTGCGTTTATTGGTTGACAATGGGCCTCTGGACAAAGAAAATAAGCGGCCATTTTTTGGGGGGGATTCCCGAGCGGCCAAAGGGATCAGACTGTAAATCTGACGCGAAAGCTTCGGTGGTTCGAATCCACCTCCCCCCACCATAAAGCTGGGCAAGACAGGCTATGTGTGGCGAAGAAGGCAACGGCTTAAGAGTTTGTGAGCGCTATTTGTAAAGTTGTGACGCGGGCGTTGTGTAATGGTAAGACCTCAGCCTTCCAAGCTGATGATGCGGGTTCGATTCCCGCCGCCCGCTCCATGCAAGGGACAGGCTTTTGCTCATATAGCTCAGTCGGTAGAGCACTTCCTTGGTAAGGAAGAGGTCACCGGTTCAAATCCGGTTATGAGCTCCATGTTTTTGTAGAGAAGAAGGTCTTTTTTACAGCAAAGGTAGTAAGTAAGTACAGGTTAAAGTTTTTAAAGTTTAGGGTCCGCGTTTGATGGCTATTCAAACCATTTAAGGCCCGTTGAGGAGACACTGAGATGGCTAAAGAAAAGTTTGAAAGAAGTAAGCCGCACGTAAACGTCGGCACGATAGGACACGTTGATCACGGTAAGACGACATTGACTGCGGCGATGACGCGGGTTTGTGCAGAGGTTTTTGGTGGTGAGATGCAGGCCTTTGACCAGATTGATAATGCCCCTGAAGAGCGAGAGCGCGGTATTACGATTTCAACAGCACACGTTGAGTATGATTCAGCGGATCGTCACTACGCACATGTTGACTGCCCAGGGCACGCTGACTATGTGAAGAACATGATTACAGGTGCTGCACAGATGGACGGCGCTATTTTAGTATGTGGTGCGACTGATGGCCCAATGCCACAGACTCGTGAGCACATTCTGCTGTCACGTCAGGTAGGTGTACCTTATGTTGTGGTATTTTTGAACAAAGCAGATCTTCTTGCAGAAGATTGTGGTGGTGTTGGTTCAGAAGAATATGAAGAGATGCTTGAGCTGGTGGAGATGGAGTTGCGTGAGCTTCTTGATCTTTATGAGTTCCCTGGTGATGACACACCGATTATTGTTGGTTCAGCGTTGATGGCGTTGGAAGGTAAGGATGACAATGAGTTAGGTACAACAGCAGTTAAGAAGCTTGTTGAAGCCTTGGACTCTTATATTCCTGAGCCAGTACGTGCTATTGACCAGCCATTCTTGATGCCGATTGAAGATGTTTTCTCTATTGCTGGTCGCGGTACTGTTGTGACAGGTCGTATTGAGCGTGGTGTTATTAAGGTGGGTGAAGAGATTGAAGTGATTGGTATCTCTGATACTGCGAAGACGACTTGTACGGGTGTTGAGATGTTCCGTAAGTTTCTTGACGAAGGTCGTGCTGGTGAGAACTGTGGTATTTTGTTGCGTGGTACTAAGCGTGAAGAAGTACAGCGTGGTCAGGTATTGGCTAAGCCAGGATCTGTTAAGCCTCACACTAAGTTTGAGTCAGAGGTTTATGTATTGTCTAAAGATGAAGGTGGTCGTCATACACCATTCTTCAAAGGCTATCGTCCACAGTTTTACTTCCGTACAACGGATGTGACAGGTGCATGTGAATTACCTGCAGGTACAGAGATGGTGATGCCTGGTGATAATGTTCAGATGACTGTTGAGTTGATTCACCCGATTGCGATGGAAGACGGTCTTCGTTTTGCTATCCGAGAAGGTGGTCGTACTGTTGGTGCAGGCGTTGTGGCTAAAATCATCGAGTAAAGATTTTGCTAAGAGTTACGCGGTAAGCCGAGGCATCAAAAGGTGTCTCGGCTTAGCTGTCAGATAGGGAAACTAAATAAGTAATTTGTAGGCCAGTAGTTCAATTGGTAGAGCACCGGTCTCCAAAACCGGCTGTTGGGGGTTCGAGTCCCTCCTGGCCTGCCACTTTTAAGTCTGGGAATGGTTAAGCGATGAGTGTTATAGCAGAAGATAAACAGTACCGACTAGATTGGCTTAAATGGCTAGTCGTGTTTACTTTATTGGGTGGCGCCATTTATGCAAATTGGTACTACTCGGCTGAGTCGGTTTTGTATCGTGTTATCGGCTTCCTAGTGGTGTTGGCGGTTGCTGCTGCAGTTGCATCACAGACCGCGAAAGGGGCAGCTACTATCGAGTTAGCAATTGGAGCTCGAACGGAGTGGCGAAAAGTGGTTTGGCCGACAAAACAAGAGCGCAATCAAACGACATTGATTGTTCTTGCTGTAATTTTATTGATGGCTCTAATTCTCTGGGGAATAGACTCCCTGCTGAGTTGGGTTGCTAAACTTATAATGGGTTAGGAGAGCGGCATGTCGATGCGTTGGTATGTGGTACATGCTTACTCGGGCTACGAGAAAAAGGTTGCGCTGGCGATTCAGGATCGAGTGCAAATGCATAACTTGGGTGATCGTTTTGGCGAAATTTTGGTCCCTACTGAAGAAGTGGTAGAGATGAAGAGCGGCCAAAAGCGGACCAGCGAACGTATGTTCTTTCCAGGGTATGTTTTGGTCCAGATGGAGCTAGATGATGATAGTTGGCATCTAGTTAAGGAGACTCCTCGTGTTATGGGCTTTATTGGTGGCAAGGCCGATAAGCCAGCTCCGATTACTGATAAAGAAGCGGATCTGATCTTGCAGCGTGTTCAGGATTCTGAAGAGACGCCAAGGCCCAAGACAATGTTTGAGCCTGGTGAAATGGTTCGCGTTACTGATGGTCCGTTTAATGACTTTAACGGTACTGTTGAAGAAGTAAATTATGAAAAGAGTAAGTTGCGAGTCGCAGTATCTATATTTGGTCGGTCAACGCCAGTAGAACTCGACTTTACGCAAGTAGAGAAAGCCTAAAGATTTTTTTGTGGTAAGACAGCAATTCCGCAGTCTTATCGGGGAGCCAGAGATGGAAGCTATGATGTATTTGTGGTGTTCCGGAGGCGTTAACACCCATTTTTGGAGAGTATAGATGGCTAAGAAAGTAACGGCTTATATTAAGCTGCAAGTGCCTGCTGGTCAGGCCAACCCAAGTCCACCGGTGGGACCCGCGTTGGGTCAACATGGTGTGAATATCATGGAATTCTGTAAGGGTTTTAATGCGCAGACGCAAGGCGTAGAGCCAGGAGCTCCGGTTCCTGTTGTTATTACTGTTTATGCGGATCGTAGTTTCACTTTCGAAATGAAAACTCCCCCAGCGTCTTATCTTTTGAAGAAAGCAGCTGGTCTAAAGAGCGGTAGTGGCCGACCTAATACCGAAAAAGTGGGTAAGGTGACTCGCGCTCAACTTGAAGATATTGTTAAAGCCAAAGAGCCAGATCTTACTGCAGCAAGTCTTGATGCAGCGGTTCGCACCATTGCCGGTTCAGCCCGGTCGATGGGTATTGAAACGGAGGGCGTGTAAATGGCTAAGTTAAGTAAGCGTCGTCGTGCGATCAATGAAAAAGTAGAGCTCGGGAAACTATATCCTATTGAAGATGCTCTCAATCTTCTTAAAGATTTATCAACAGTTAAATTTCCAGAGACTGTGGATGTGGCTATCAACTTAGGAATCGATCCACGTAAATCTGACCAAATAGTTCGTGGCGCAACAACCTTGCCCAATGGATCTGGAAAGCAAGTCCGAGTATGCGTCTTCGCTCAGGGTGATGCGGCTGAAGCAGCTAAGGCAGCGGGTGCAGAACTGGTAGGGATGGATGAGTTAGCGGCAGAGATCAAAGGCGGTAATATGGACTTTGATGTAGTGATCGCTAGTCCTGATGCTATGCGTGTGGTTGGGTTGCTAGGAAAGGTTCTAGGTCCTCGAGGCCTAATGCCGAACCCTAAGTCAGGCACGGTTACCCCGGATGTGGCTACTGCTGTTGCTAATGCAAAAGCTGGCCAAGTTCGCTTCCGTGCTGATAAGAATGGAATTGTTCATGGTGGAATTGGAATTGTTAGTTTTGATGCGGGCGCTTTGAAGCAGAATCTTGAAGCTCTTATGGTTGATCTATCAAAAGCTAAGCCAGCTTCCGCTAAGGGTGTCTATGTTAAGAAGGTAACTATTTCTTCAACTATGGGCCCAGGATTATTAATCGATCAAGCTTCATTGGAGTATTGATCATTGAGCAGCTTGCGCTGCTCTAAAGGCTTTGGGGTCTGAGCGAGTTAGTTTTTAGCTTGGGCCGTTAAAGACCGTAGGTTCTCGAAAGGGTTTAATGAGTTTTCAGGTATCACATTGAAAATTCTCCTACGCAGGCGGTGAACCCGATCTAGCAGAAGATTAGCTAGAGACTATTCACCTAAGTGGCCGAGATACTTTCGGCTGAAACTAAGGTAAATCGAGGAAATTTATCGTGGCATTAAATCTCGATGATAAAAAAGCAATTGTTGCGGAAGTAAACGAGACGGCAGGGCAGGCACTTTCCCTGGTTATAGCCGATGCTCGTGGAGTTGACGTTTCCAACATGAATGCTTTGCGGGCTAAAGCAAGAGCTGAGAACGTGCAATTGCGCGTTATTCGCAATACTTTGGCTAAGCGAGCATTTGCCGAGACTGACTACGCTTGCGTAGAAGATGTTTTGGTTGGACCGTCACTGTTTGCTTTTTCAATGGAAGATCCAGGCGCTGCAGCGCGTTTATTCAAAGATTTCGCTAAAGAAAACGATTCTTTTGATGTAAAAGCGCTTTCAGTGAGTGGTCAGCTTCTAGAGAAAGATCAAATTGACGTATTGGCTAAACTACCGACCCTAGAACAGGCTCTTGGTATGTTGGCTGGAGTTACTCTTGCGCCTGTTACTAAGTTGGTTCGTACTCTTAATGAGATTCCAACTAAAGCGACTCGCGTTGTAGCAGCAGTTAAAACCCAAAAAGAAGAAGCCGCATAAGCGTCTTTTTAAATAGATAATTATAGGAGGCCCAAAATGGCCCTATCAAATGAAGATATTTTGAATGCAATCGCAGAAATGAGTGTTATGGATGTTGTTGAGCTCGTTAGTGCAATGGAAGAGAAGTTTGGTGTTTCTGCTCAGGCTGCAGTTGCAGTTGCGGCAGCTCCAGCTGCTGGCGGCGGTGAAGCTGCTGCTGAAGAGAAGACTGAATTTGACGTAGTTCTGAGCGCAATTGGCGAGAAGAAAGTTAATGTTATTAAGGCAGTTCGTTCAATCACAGGTCTTGGTCTGAAGGAAGCAAAAGACCTAGTTGACGGAGCACCGTCTACTATTAAGGAAGGCGCTTCTAAGGATGACGCAGAAGAAGCTAAGAAGCAGTTAGAAGAAGCTGGCGCAAGCGCTGAACTTAAGTAAGTTAAGCGAGCTGGTTGCCTGACTTGTCAGGCTGGGCTGAAGGGGCTTTTCCCTTCGGCCCTTTCTTGCTTGTAAGTACGGGAATTTACAGGCATTACGAACTTGAGTTTAGGCTCAAGATTGAATGGTCCCAATTTAGTTAACACCGAGGAATACAAATGGCTTACTCCTTCACTGAGAAGAAACGTATCCGCAAGAATTTTGGCAAGTTGCCGAATACCATGGATCTGCCTTATTTACTGGCAATTCAACTTGATTCCTACAAAAAATTTACGCAGAAAGGTGTGGCGGTGGAAGATCGTCTCAACACCGGTTTGCACGCTGCGCTTAACTCTATTTTTCCTATTGTTGGCTACTCCGGCCACGCTGCCTTAGAGTACGTCGATTACGTAATGGGAAAGCCTGCTTTCGATGAGGAAGAATGTAAGTTGCGTGGTGTTACTTACTCTGTTCCCCTCAGAGTTAGGGTTCGACTTGTTATTTATGACAAAGAGTCAACTAACAAGGCGATCAAAGATATTCGCGAGCAAGAAGTTTATTTGGGCGAAATTCCCTTAATGACTGAAAATGGTACCTTTATTATAAACGGTACTGAACGAGTCATCGTTTCTCAATTGCATCGCTCACCAGGTGTTATTTTCGACCATGACAAAGGAAAGACACACTCATCAGGTAAGCTGTTATACACAGCTCGTGTTATTCCATACCGCGGATCATGGTTGGACTTTGAGTTTGATCCAAAAGATCTGCTTTACGTTCGAATCGATCGACGCCGAAAGTTGCCAGCAACGATTCTGTTGCGGGCCCTTGGTTACAACTCAGAAGAAATTCTAGAGAGATTTTTTGATACGAGCATATTCCACTTCAAGAAAGATATATTTTCATTGGAACTTGATCCCGAGCGTCTGCGTGGCGAGATAGCTGCGTTCGACATCAAGAACAAGAAAGGTGGAGTTGTCGTTGAAAAAGGCCGTCGTATTACAGCAAGACATATTCGGGAGCTAGAAAAAGGCAAAGTGACTACCTTGGAAGTTCCCCAGGAATATCTCATCGGTAGGGCGCTGGCTAAAGACATCGCAGATCCAAATACTGGAGAACTTTTGCTCGAATGTAACACCGAGATTAGTGAAGAAAACCTCGCACTCATGCTTGAGGCAGGTATCGCTGATATTGAGACTTTGTACACCAATGACCTAGATTGCGGTCCATTTATATCTGACACCTTGCGCGCAGATCCATCTCGCACGCAGTTAGAAGCGTTGGTGGAGATCTATCGAATGATGCGTCCAGGCGAGCCGCCAACAAAAGAATCGGCGGAGAACTTGTTTTTCAACTTATTCTTCAATCTTGAGCGCTACGACCTATCCTCTGTTGGGCGGATGAAGTTCAATCGTCGATTGGATAGAGAGGCCGAGCAGGGCGCTGGCATTCTTTATGATGAGCGCTATTTCTCTATGCTCAAAACGGATGAAGCGAAAGAATTGGCACAACAGTATGGCGATGGATCTGACATTGCCGATGTCATGAACAAGCTTATTTCCATACGTAACGGTAAAGGTTCGGTAGATGATATTGATCACCTAGGTAACCGTCGTATTCGCTCTGTGGGCGAGATGGCAGAGAATCAGTTCCGTGTTGGCTTGGTTCGTGTAGAGCGTGCAGTTAAAGAGCGCTTAGGTGTTGCTGAATCAGAAGGGCTGATGCCTCAAGATCTAGTAAATGCTAAGCCAGTGGCTGCTGCAATGAAAGAATTCTTTGGCTCAAGTCAATTGTCTCAGTTTATGGATCAAAATAACCCGCTGTCTGAAGTCACGCACAAACGTCGTGTTTCCGCACTCGGGCCCGGCGGTTTGACGCGCGAGCGAGCCGGCTTTGAGGTTCGTGACGTTCATCCAACGCACTATGGTCGAGTTTGTCCCATCGAGACTCCAGAAGGACCGAATATCGGTTTGATCAACTCTCTAGCTACCTATGCGCGGACCAATCACTACGGATTTATTGAAACGCCCTACCGTAAAGTAATTAATGGCAAGGTCACTAAAGATATTGAATATCTTTCAGCAATTAATGAGTCTCAGTTTGTTATTGCTCAGGCTTCTGCAGAGATTAATCCGAAGAATGAATTCGTTGATGACATGGTTGCGGTACGACACCAAAACGAGTTCACATCAAAGTCTCCAGCGGACATTGATTTCATGGACGTATCCCCTCAGCAGGTTGTTTCTGTTGCAGCTTCTTTGATTCCATTCCTCGAGCACGATGATGCTAACCGTGCATTGATGGGTTCCAACATGCAACGTCAGGCGGTACCTACCCTGCGTGCAGAGGCGCCTCTAGTGGGCACTGGCATCGAACGTACAGTTGCAAGTGATTCTGGTGTTTGTAAAGTTGCTAAACGCGGCGGTGTCATTGAAAGTGTTGATGCTGGTCGTATTGTCGTACGTGTTAGTGACAGTGAAGTCGAATCCGGTGAAGCTGGTGTTGATATCTACAACCTCACTAAATACACGCGATCGAATCAAAACACCTGCATCAACCAGAGCCCAATCGTAAAGCAGGGAGATTCAATTTCCCGCGGCGATGTTTTGGCTGATGGCCCTTCAGTTGATCTTGGTGAGCTTGCCCTTGGCCAAAATATGCGTATCGCATTTATGCCTTGGAATGGTTACAACTTTGAAGATTCAATCTTGATTTCAGAGCGCGTTGTTCAGGAAGATCGGTTCACAACTATTCACATTCAAGAGTTGACCTGTGTTGCTCGAGATACCAAATTGGGTTCTGAAGAGATTACTGCAGATATCCCTAACGTTGGTGAAGTGGCTCTGGCACGTCTTGATGAATCGGGAATCGTGCACATCGGTGCTGAAGTAACTGCCGGCGATATTTTAGTGGGCAAGGTAACTCCAAAAGGTGAAACCCAGCTTACTCCGGAAGAGAAACTTCTGCGTGCAATCTTTGGTGAAAAGGCGTCTGATGTTAAAGATACTTCTTTGCGAGTTCCTAGCAGCATTAAGGGCACGGTAATCAATGTCCAAGTGTTTACTCGCGATGGTCTTGATAAGGATCAACGTTCTTTAGATATTGAGCGCGCTGAACTCGACCAATTCCGTAAAGACTTAAATGATGAGTATCGTATTGTTGAGAATGCGACCTTGGGACGTCTTTTTGCTTCACTAGGGGGAGCAAAAGTAGTCAAGGCATCAGGTCTCAAGAAAGGTGAGAAATTAACCGCTGAAGCTGTTGCTGATTATACAGCAGATGATTGGTTTGCCATTCGTATGGAAAAAGCTGACTTTAATGATCAGATTTCTGCGGCTCAAACTCAATTGAGTGAGCGTCGTACGCAGTTAGATGATCGATTTGAAGAAAAGCGTGGCAAGTTACAGAGCGGAGACGATTTGGCACCAGGCGTGCTTAAAACGGTTAAGGTTTACCTTGCTGTTAAGCGTCGTATCCAGCCAGGTGACAAGATGGCTGGACGTCATGGTAACAAAGGTGTTATTTCTGTGATCAAGCCGGTTGAAGACATGCCGTACGATGAAAGCGGTGAACCAGTTGATATCGTTCTTAATCCTCTTGGAGTTCCATCGCGAATGAACGTTGGACAGGTTCTCGAGGTCCATATGGGAATGGCCGCCAAGGGCTTAGGTGTCAAAATAGACGCTATGATCAAAGCCCAAGCAAAAGCAGCAGAAGTACGTAAGTTTTTGCAGGATGTCTATGACGTTGGCGATACGGTGTATGGTACTAACCTTAAAGAGCTAAGCGATAAAGAAGTCTTGGAACTGGCGTCCAACCTGCGATCGGGTGTACCAATTGCAACGCCAGTGTTTGATGGTGCTCATGAGGTTGAGTTGAAGAGTATGTTGGCTCTGGCAGATCTACCAGAGAGTGGTCAGACAACACTCTATGATGGTCGAACGGGAGATAAGTTTGATCGCCCCGTAACAGTTGGCTACATGTACATGCTTAAGCTGAACCACTTGGTCGATGATAAGATGCATGCTCGTTCCACAGGGTCGTACAGCTTAGTCACTCAGCAACCGCTAGGTGGTAAGGCGCAGTTTGGTGGGCAGCGATTTGGTGAGATGGAAGTGTGGGCATTGGAGGCATATGGTGCTGCATACACACTTCAGGAAATGCTCACAGTTAAATCTGATGATGTTGCTGGTCGGACGAAGATGTATAAAAACATCGTCGATGGCGACCACCGAATGGAGCCTGGCATGCCAGAGTCATTCAACGTGTTGGTCAAGGAGGTTCGCTCCCTTGGCATCAACATGGAGTTGGAAAACGAATAAGCGCTAATATGCTTACTGATGGTCGGGGTGGTTGATACCCCCCGGCAAACCCAGTTACTGGAGGAAAAGCCTTGAAAGACTTAGTCAATCTACTCAAGCAGAAAGAACAAAACACCGAGTTTGATAACATTCGGATAAGCCTTGCGTCACCAGAAATGATTCGATCTTGGTCATTTGGTGAGGTTAAGAAGCCCGAGACCATCAACTATCGTACCTTCAAACCAGAGCGCGAGGGTCTGTTCTGTGCCAAAATTTTTGGTCCAGTGAAAGACTATGAGTGTCTCTGTGGAAAGTACAAGCGTATGAAGCATCGCGGCATTGTCTGTGAGAAATGTGGTGTAGAAGTAACGCTAACCAAGGTTCGACGTGAGCGTATGGGCCATATCGAATTGGCGTGTCCTGTGGCACACATTTGGTTTCTCAAATCACTTCCTTCTCGTATTGGCTTAATGTTAGACATGACATTGCGAGAGATTGAGCGCGTTCTTTACTTTGAATCTTATGTGGTTACAGATCCGGGTTTAACTACCCTAGAAAAAGGTCAGTTGCTTACTGATGATGAGTATTTTGAGTCCCTAGAAGAATTTGGTGATGAGTTTGTCGCCACTATGGGTGCTGAAGCAATTCAGGCTCTTCTTAAAGAGATTGTCATGGAAGAAGAGATTGCGGAGATCCGAGAGGAAATTCCCAATACCAAATCTGAGACAAAGATTAAAAAGTTTTCAAAGCGGCTAAAGTTACTTGAAGCTTTCCATGGCTCCGGTAATAAGCCTGAGTGGATGGTGCTAGAAGCACTTCCTGTGTTACCGCCAGATCTGCGTCCACTTGTTCCACTGGATGGTGGGCGTTTTGCGACCTCTGATCTCAATGATCTTTATCGAAGAGTTATTAACCGTAATAATCGTCTCAAGCGACTGCTAGAGTTGAGTGCGCCGGATATTATTGTGCGTAACGAAAAGCGTATGTTACAAGAATCTGTCGATGCGCTTCTTGATAATGGCCGTCGTGGTCGTGCAATTACGGGATCTAACAAGCGTCCTTTAAAATCACTTGCTGACATGATTAAGGGTAAGCAGGGACGTTTCCGTCAGAATTTGCTTGGTAAGCGTGTTGATTACTCAGGACGTTCAGTGATCGTATGTGGACCTACACTGCGACTCCACCAATGTGGCCTTCCAAAGCGTATGGCACTTGAGTTGTTTAAGCCCTTTATCTTCAGCAAGCTGGAGCTAAGAGGTTTAGCGACAACGATTAAAGCTGCGAAGAAAATGGTTGAGCGTGAAGAGCCTGTGGTTTGGGATATTCTTGATGATGTGATCCGTGAGCATCCGGTGTTGCTAAACCGTGCACCGACGCTTCACCGACTTGGTATTCAGGCTTTTGAGCCAGTCCTAATTGAAGGTAAAGCGATTCAGTTGCACCCTCTCGTTTGTGCGGCGTTCAACGCTGATTTCGATGGTGATCAGATGGCTGTCCATGTGCCGTTGACTATCGAAGCGCAAATGGAATCTCGCGCACTGATGATGTCGACGAATAATATTCTGTCACCTGCATCCGGTGAGCCGATTATCGTTCCTTCACAGGATGTTGTATTAGGCCTTTATTACATGACGCGCCACAAAGTTAATGCTCAAGGCGAAGGCATGGTCTTTGCGGATGGTAAAGAAGCTTCTCGGGCATATTATGCAGACAAGGTTGACCTTCAGGCTCGTGTGAAAGTTCGCATCATTGAGGTTTTGGTTGACGAGGTGACAGGTGAGCGCACAGAAGAATGCAAGATTGTAGAAACCACGGTAGGTAGAATTCTACTGTGGGAATCAGTTCCTGAAGGCCTGCCGTTCAGTTTAGTGAACAAGCCAATGGTAAAGAAGGCAATCTCGCTTGTTTTGAATGAGTGTTATCGTCGCGTAGGATTGAAAGAGACGGTTATTTTTGCCGACCAGTTAATGTACACAGGGTTTAAGTTCTCTACTCGCTCTGGAGCGTCAATTGGTGTGAACGATTTCGTTATTCCAGATGATAAGACAGAAATTATATCTGGGGCCGAAGAGCAGGTTCGTGAGATTGAGAGTCAGTTTGCCTCTGGTCTTGTGACCCATGGTGAGAAATATAATAAGGTTATTGATATTTGGTCTCAAGCAAATGATCGCGTTGCCAAATCAATGATGAAGGGCATTAGTACCGAGCAAGTGACTAATCGTGATGGAGACTCAGAGGAGCAGGATTCCTTCAACTCTGTATTTATCATGGCTGATTCTGGAGCTCGTGGTTCCCCAGCACAGATCCGACAGCTAGCGGGTATGCGTGGTTTGATGGCTCGACCTGATGGTTCGATTATCGAAACGCCCATTACTGCAAATTTCCGTGAAGGACTGACTGTAATGCAGTACTTTATCTCTACACACGGAGCGCGGAAAGGTCTGGCTGACACAGCACTGAAAACAGCTAACTCAGGTTACCTAACGCGTCGATTGGTAGATGTTTCTCAAGACGTCGTAGTAACCGAAGTAGATTGTGGTACTACCGAAGGTCTCCTGATGGCTCCAGTCATTGAAGGCGGCGATATTATTTCTTCATTGGGTGACCGTATTCTTGGCCGAGTTGTTGCCAAGGATGTGAATAAGCCTGGCAGTGAAGAAATCGCTGTTCCTGCGGGCACTATGGTTGATGAGCAGTGGGTCGTGCGCATTGAAAAGTTAGGCATTGATGAGGTAATTGTACGTTCACCTATTACCTGTGAAGTGCGCCATGGTATCTGTTCAGCTTGTTATGGCCGTGATTTAGCTCGAGGACATCGTGTTAACCAAGGTGAAGCTGTTGGTGTTATTGCAGCTCAGTCAATCGGTGAACCCGGCACTCAGTTGACTATGCGTACCTTCCACATCGGTGGTGCGGCGTCACGAGCGTCTGCTGTAGACAGCGTTAAAGTTAAGCAAGATGGTGTTATCCGTTTACTTAACCTCAAGACAGTTGAGAACAAGGATAAGCACCTTGTCGCAGTGTCTCGTTCAGGTGAGTTGGCTATCGCTGATGAAAATGGTCGAGAGCGAGAGCGATATAAACTGCCCTACGGTGCGCTCATAAAAGTTAAAGATGGCGCTAGTGTCTCAGCAGGTGATGTAATCGCTACTTGGGATCCGCATACCCATCCTATCGTTACTGAGGTGGCTGGTAAGGTTGCTTTCTCGGGTATGGAAGAAGGTTTGAGTGTTCGTCAACAAACTGATGATATGACTGGTTTGACTAGTATTTCGGTGATTGATCCAAATGACCGTAACGCGGCGGGTAAAGATCTTAAACCAATGATCTCGTTGACTGACAAAAAAGGCAAAGAGCTGATTTTCCCCAACTCGACTGTGCCGGCACACTATCCATTACCTGCAAACGCAAGTATCAATGTGATAGATGGTGACACTATTGATATTGGACAAATCATTGCGCGTATACCGCAAGAAGCAGGCGGTACTAAAGATATTACTGGTGGTCTGCCTCGCGTTGCAGATTTATTTGAAGCGCGCAAGCCTAAAGATCCGGCGATTCTCGCGGAGATCACAGGTACGGTAACCTTGGGTAAAGAAACAAAAGGTAAGCTACGATTAGTGATTACACCTGATGATGGCCAGCCATTACCTAATGGAAAGATGCATTATGAGGAGTTGATTCCTAAGTGGCGAACTCTGAGTGTGTTTGAGGGTGAGCATGTTGAGAAAGGAGAAGTCATTTCTGATGGACCTCCTACGCCTCACGATATTTTACGCTTGAAAGGAATCAGTGAGTTGGCTAAATATATCGTCAACGAAATCCAAGATGTATACCGTCTTCAGGGCGTAAAAATCAACGATAAGCATATTGAAGTTATTACTCGTCAGATGTTACGTAAGGTTGAAGTGACGGATATGGGTGACTCTACGTTGATTCGTGGTGAGCAGGTTGAGTACCGACGTGTCTTGGAAGAGAATGAGCGTCTCCGTCAGGAAGGGCTGCAACCAGCCAAATACGAGCGTCAGTTGTTGGGTATTACCAAAGCTTCTTTGGCTACCGAGAGCTTTATCTCAGCTGCGTCATTCCAGGAGACAACACGTGTACTTACTGAAGCTGCGGTGACAGGTAAAGCGGATCCTCTGCGTGGTCTGAAAGAAAACGTAGTGGTTGGACGATTGATTCCTGCTGGTACTGGTTTAGCTTATCATGCACAGCGTCGCAAGAATCGTGAAGCAGAAGTAGAATCTACTATGACGGCAGCAGATGTTGAAGCAGCATTAAGCGAAGCATTGAGCGCCGAGATGCTAGAAGAGTAAGGGAAGGCAGTAGGCTTTTTAACGTCTTAGTAGCGTTAAGGTTTTTGAACCGGGAATAATGTTACTAAGACAATAGCAATGTCTGCTTGACTCCCGTTAGTGCGGTAATTAAACTGCCGCTCCCTTTTGGATGTAGTTGCTTGTTTAGGGCTAGGTTCAAGGAACAACCAGTCTTTTTGAAGACTTATTTAAATTTGGAGAAAAATTGCATGGCAACGATCAACCAGTTGGTTCGTAAGCCGAGAAAGCGCAAAGTTAGTAAAAGTGACGTACCAGCATTGCAGGCCTGTCCGCAGCGCCGTGGTGTATGTACTCGCGTTTATACAACGACTCCGAAGAAGCCAAACTCTGCACTTCGTAAAGTGTGTCGTGTTCGCTTAACCAGTGGCTATGAAGTAACTTCATACATTGGTGGTGAAGGACACAATTTACAAGAGCACAGCGTTGTGTTGATTCGTGGTGGGCGTGTAAAAGATCTTCCAGGTGTTCGATACCATACGGTACGCGGCACATTGGATACAGCGGGTGTGAACGGCCGTACTCAGCGTCGTTCAAAGTATGGTACTAAGCGGCCCAAGGGCTAATTGCGTAGTAATCGGTTAACAATCAAGTAAGGCTAGGGCCTATCCCTAGACAAACCTGAAGAGAAGGGCAAAACGATGCCAAGAAGAAGAGTAGCAGCAAAGCGGGAGATCTTACCAGATCCAAAATTCGGTAATATTACTCTCGCTAAATTTATGAACCACGTAATGGTTAGTGGAAAGAAATCAGTCGCTGAGCGAATTGTCTACGGTGCATTAGATATCGTAGAAGAGCGTTTAAAGAAGAGCCCAGTGGAAGTATTTGAAGAAGCATTAGATAACGTCGCACCTTTAGTCGAAGTTAAGTCTCGTCGAGTGGGTGGTGCCACCTATCAGGTGCCTGTTGAGGTGCGTCCATCTCGGCGTACAGCATTGGCAATGCGCTGGCTTGTAGATTATGCCCGCAGCCGCGGAGAGAAGTCTATGCCGCAACGTCTAGCTGGTGAGCTGATTGATGCAGTTCAAGGTAAGGGTGGAGCGGTTAAGAAGCGTGAAGACGTGCATCGCATGGCAGAAGCGAACAAGGCGTTCTCGCACTTCCGTTTCTAAAAGACTATTGCAATGTCAAAGTTTCGCAAAAAGGTGGCTGTTTTAGCTGCCTTTTTGTGTTTTTAATAAGAGGAAAATATCGTGGCACGTAAGACCCCAATCAGTCGCTATCGCAATATAGGAATCTGTGCTCACGTTGACGCCGGCAAGACGACAACGACAGAGCGCGTCCTTTTTTATACAGGGCTGTCCCATAAGATTGGCGAAGTTCATGATGGCGCCGCGACAATGGACTGGATGGAGCAGGAGCAGGAGAGAGGTATCACGATTACGTCTGCGGCAACGACTTGTTTTTGGCGCGGTATGGACGCTCAGTTTGAAGATCACCGGGTTAACATTATCGATACCCCAGGACACGTCGATTTTACCATTGAGGTTGAAAGATCTCTAAGGGTTCTTGACGGTGCTGTTATTGTTTTATGTGGTTCATCAGGGGTTCAACCTCAGACTGAAACAGTTTGGCGGCAAGCCAATAAGTATGAAGTGCCTCGAATGGTGTTTGTGAATAAGATGGATCGAGCCGGCGCAGATTATATGATGGTGGTGAGGCAGCTGAAAGAGAGACTGGGCGCTTTACCTGTGCCCTTACAGCTGACTATAGGTTCTGAGGAAAAGTTCAAGGGCGTTGTTGATCTCGTAAAAATGAAGTCGATTTTATGGAATGAAAATGATCAAGGTATGACCTTTGAATATGGGGGTATTCCTGCAGACATGCTGGATGATTGTCAAAGAATGCATGATGACATCATAGAAGCAGCTGCAGAGGCAACTGATGATCTCATGGAAAAATATCTTGAAGGGGAGGCGTTAACAGAAGCGGAAATCAAGCAAGGCTTGAGAATTAGAACGCTAGCCAATGATATTGTACCCGTGTTAGGTGGTTCAGCATTTAAGAATAAGGGTGTTCAGGCAATGTTGGATGCCGTGATTGAGTACCTCCCATCTCCTACCGAAGTAAAAGCCATTGAAGGGGAATTAGATAGCGGTGAGAAGGCTGTGCGTAGTGCCGATGATAAGGCACCATTTTCTGCGTTAGCATTCAAAATTGCGACTGATCCCTTCGTGGGAACTTTAACCTTTATGCGTGTGTACTCAGGTACGCTGGAAAGCGGCACGGCGGTGTATAACTCAGTAAAAATGAAGAGAGAGCGTGTCGGACGTATGGTCCAGATGCACGCCAATAGTAGAGAAGAGATAAGCCAGGTACTCGCAGGAGACATAGCCGCTGCAATAGGTCTTAAAGATACAACAACTGGTGATACCTTGTGTGCTGAAAACAACAAAATTGTTCTTGAGCGTATGGAGTTTCCGGAGCCAGTTATTTCTGTTGCTGTTGAGCCTAGAACAAAAGCCGACCAAGAAAAGATGGGCGTTGCATTGGGTAAGCTAGCGCAAGAGGACCCATCTTTCAGAGTCAAGACCGACGAGGAGAGTGGCCAGACTATTATTTCTGGGATGGGCGAATTGCATCTTGATATCCTCGTTGAACGTATGCGGCGTGAATTTACAGTAGAGGCAAATATAGGTAAGCCTCAGGTTGCCTATCGCGAAACCATTCGTAATAGCTGTGATATTGAAGGAAAGTTTGTTCGTCAGTCTGGAGGTCGTGGTCAATATGGCCATGTTTGGCTTAAATTTGAGCCCGCTGAAGACTCTGGGGCAGAAGGCCTGGAATTTGTAAATGAGATTGTGGGCGGCGCTGTACCAAGAGAGTATATTCCAGCGGTAGCTAAGGGTATTGAAGAGCAGATGCAGAATGGTATTCTTGCTGGCTACCCTCTGCTAGGTATTAAAGCGACTCTTTATGATGGCTCTTATCACGATGTTGATTCCTCTGAGATGGCGTTCAAAATTGCAGGTTCACTGGCAACCAAGAAACTGTCTGAATCGGGTGGGGCTGTGCTATTAGAGCCCACTATGAAGGTGGAGGTGGTCACGCCAGAGGAAAATATGGGTGATGTTGTTGGTGATTTAAATCGGCGGCGGGGGCTTATTTTAGGAATGGAAGAGAATTCCACGGGAAAGGTTATTAATGCTGAAGTACCGTTGGGTGAGATGTTTGGTTACGCGACTGACTTGCGTTCAGCGACTCAAGGTCGCGCCACCTTTACCATGGAATTTGAGAAGTATGCAGAGGCACCAAAAAACATTACCGAGGCAATAATGGCGAAAAATATGGGCTGATGCCGCACGGAATAGTTTTCAGGCAATAAAAAACCCCGATGGTGCAGGCCAGCGGGGTTTTTTTAACTCTTGGAAGTAGTTACTTAGCTTCTCTGAGCTCCTTAGCGGCAGCAATTACCTCTGTCGCAATATTCTGCGGACAAGGTAGATAGTGAGCAAATTCCATGGAGAATTGGCCACGACCTGAGGTCATAGTGCGGAGATGACCGATGTAGCCAAACATCTCTGATAATGGAACATCAGCTTTAATACGAACACCAGTTACACCCGCTTCCTGGTCTTTAATCATGCCGCGACGACGATTCAAGTCACCAATAACATCTCCAACGTGATCTTCAGGAGTGAATACATCCACCTTCATTATTGGCTCAATGATTTGAGGTCCAGCTTTTGGCATTGATTGGCGAAAAGCACCTTTTGCTGCAATTTCAAATGCAACTGCCGATGAGTCAACAGCATGGAAGCCACCATCATATAGTTCAACCTCAACATCAAGAACCGGGTAGCCAGCCATAGGGCCTTGTTCCATCATTCCCTTAAAGCCTTTTTCGATAGCAGGAAAGAACTCTTTAGGAACATTACCGCCCACAACGCTAGACGAGAAATTAAATCCAGAACCTGGTTCACCTGGCTTAATTCGGTAATCGATTTTACCAAACTGACCGGAACCACCAGACTGTTTCTTGTGGGTATAGCTATCTTCAATCGGCAATGTAATCGTTTCACGATAAGCAACCTGCGGCTGACCAACAATAAGATCAACACCATAGGTACGATTCAAAATGTCGACCTTAATATCCAAGTGCAGCTCGCCCATACCTTTAAGGATAGTTTCGCCAGAATCTTCATCAGTCTCGACCCGAAACGATGGGTCTTCAGCAATCATCTTACCGATGGCAACACCCATTTTTTCTGACCCGCCTTTATCTTTTGGCTTAACAGCGATAGAGATAACAGGCTCAGGGAAAATCATTGGCTCTAGTGTCACTGGGTTTTTAACATCACACAACGTGTGTCCCGTTTGAACGTTCTTCATACCCACAATAGCGATAATATCGCCTGCTTGAGCGCGATCAATTTCATTGCGGTCATCTGCATGCATCTCGACCATTCGTCCGATACGTTCAGTCTTTCCAGTGAAGGAGTTGAGAATAGTAGTCCCTTTTTGCAAGACACCAGAATAAATACGCACAAATGTTAATGCACCGAAGCGGTCATCCATAATTTTAAATGCCAGTGCTTTAAGAGGCTCATCTGTTGAAACAATAGCGAATTCACCAGTCTCATCACCATTTTCATCTGTTAGAGGCTGTGGCTCAACATCAGTAGGACAAGGCAAATAATCAACGACAGCATCCAAAACCATCTGAACGCCCTTGTTCTTAAAGGCAGAGCCACAATAAGTAGGGAAAAAGTCCAGAGCAATCGTACCCTTGCGGATACAACGTTTAACATCATCAATTGAAGGCTCTTCACCTTCCATATATGCCATTAGAAGGTCATCGTCCTGCTCAAGAGCTGTTTCAATCATCTGCTCACGATATTCTTCGACTTTGTCCACCATGTCCGCAGGAATTTCTACAACTTCATAGTTTTCAGGTAAACCTGAGTCATCCCAGACGTATGCTTTGCGCTCAAGAAGATCAACAAGGCCGATAAAGTCTTCCTCAATACCGATAGGAAGGCACATTACCAGGGGGTTAGCGCCTAAAACACTTTTCACTTGACCGACAACGCGAAGAAAGTCCGCTCCCATTCGGTCGAGTTTATTTACAAAAATGATTCTGGCTACTTCAGATTCATTGGCGTAGCGCCAGTTGGTCTCAGACTGGGGCTCAACACCGCCGGAACCGCAGAACACGCCAACGCCGCCATCTAAAACTTTTAATGAACGGTAAACTTCAACAGTAAAATCAACGTGCCCTGGGGTATCGATGATGTTAAAGCGATGATCTCTCCAATAGCAGGTGGTTGCAGCCGATTGGATAGTAATACCACGTTCTTGCTCCTGTTCCATGAAGTCAGTGGTGGCTGCACCATCATGTACTTCTCCGGTTTTATGTATCTTTCCGGTGAGCTTGAGAATTCGCTCGGTGGTTGTGGTCTTACCCGCATCAACGTGGGCGAAGATTCCTATATTTCTGTAGTGAGATAAATCAGTCATTGTTCTGCTCGATTTTAAAATTATGGTTGTTTGGGTGCTAAAAACGCGCGCGAGTATACAGGATATTGATGCCATTTCGGAGTAAAAATAACCATATATTTGTGATTTTTGCTAAAACAGCCACTATTTCTTACGATTTACAGGCTCTTTGTCGAAAAAAAGGCCATTTGTGTAAAATAAATGGCTAAAACTTAAAAAAACACGCTATTTAGGGTTAAAGGAAGTTGACTATCCCGAATCGCAGTATAAGATGGCGTCCCTTGGAAACTGTAGCCGTAAAACTTAACGAAATTACAGTTAACTGTTTGGATTAATCTGTTAAATGCCTGCTGAGGAGACACTGAGATGGCTAAAGAAAAGTTTGAAAGAAGTAAGCCGCACGTAAACGTCGGCACGATAGGACACGTTGATCACGGTAAGACGACATTGACTGCGGCGATGACGCGGGTTTGTGCAGAGGTTTTTGGTGGTGAGATGCAGGCCTTTGACCAGATTGATAATGCCCCTGAAGAGCGAGAGCGCGGTATTACGATTTCAACAGCACACGTTGAGTATGATTCAGCGGATCGTCACTACGCACATGTTGACTGCCCAGGGCACGCTGACTATGTGAAGAACATGATTACAGGTGCTGCACAGATGGACGGCGCTATTTTAGTATGTGGTGCGACTGATGGCCCAATGCCACAGACTCGTGAGCACATTCTGCTGTCACGTCAGGTAGGTGTACCTTATGTTGTGGTATTTTTGAACAAAGCAGATCTTCTTGCAGAAGATTGTGGTGGTGTTGGTTCAGAAGAATATGAAGAGATGCTTGAGCTGGTGGAGATGGAGTTGCGTGAGCTTCTTGATCTTTATGAGTTCCCTGGTGATGACACACCGATTATTGTTGGTTCAGCGTTGATGGCGTTGGAAGGTAAGGATGACAATGAGTTAGGTACAACAGCAGTTAAGAAGCTTGTTGAAGCCTTGGACTCTTATATTCCTGAGCCAGTACGTGCTATTGACCAGCCATTCTTGATGCCGATTGAAGATGTTTTCTCTATTGCTGGTCGCGGTACTGTTGTGACAGGTCGTATTGAGCGTGGTGTTATTAAGGTGGGTGAAGAGATTGAAGTGATTGGTATCTCTGATACTGCGAAGACGACTTGTACGGGTGTTGAGATGTTCCGTAAGTTTCTTGACGAAGGTCGTGCTGGTGAGAACTGTGGTATTTTGTTGCGTGGTACTAAGCGTGAAGAAGTACAGCGTGGTCAGGTATTGGCTAAGCCAGGATCTGTTAAGCCTCACACTAAGTTTGAGTCAGAGGTTTATGTATTGTCTAAAGATGAAGGTGGTCGTCATACACCATTCTTCAAAGGCTATCGTCCACAGTTTTACTTCCGTACAACGGATGTGACAGGTGCATGTGAATTACCTGCAGGTACAGAGATGGTGATGCCTGGTGATAATGTTCAGATGACTGTTGAGTTGATTCACCCGATTGCGATGGAAGACGGTCTTCGTTTTGCTATCCGAGAAGGTGGTCGTACTGTTGGTGCAGGCGTTGTGGCTAAAATCATCGAGTAAAAATGTAATACCTGTAAAGGGGCCTTTTTGGCCCCTTTTTTGTCTTTTTACCCGTTGCACGCAAAGCTTTTGCAAAACAGGTAAAAAAAATAAGCTACAACGGTTTATTTGCTTGACAGTTCAGGGGTGCGGCTCTAGAATTCGCGCTCCATTTTCAGGGCTAGTTATAGCGTAGTAGAGAGTTAGGCTTGAAATTAAAGAAAAGATAGCGGAGTTTCGCTGACATGCAAAACCAAAGTATTAGGATTCGTCTCAAGGCCTTCGATCACAAGCTGATCGATACTTCTACACAAGAAATCGTTGAGACAGCGAGACGCACGGGCGCACAAATTCGCGGTCCCATACCATTACCAACACGCAAAGAGAAATTCACTATATTGATTTCTCCTCACGTGAATAAAGACGCACGAGATCAATATGAGATCCGTACGCACAAGCGTTTGATTGACATTGTAGAGCCAACAGAGAAGACAGTTGATGCTCTTATGAAGTTGAACCTTGCAGCTGGAGTAGAAGTACAGATCAGCCTTAGTTGATCCTTTAAGTAGTGGTTCGGCAGATAATGTCGGTCACGTACCAAAAAGTGTAACGCCCTGAAATAGGCGGCCGTAGCGGGTAAGAGCCCCGTACACGTAAGAGGTTATAAAATGAGAATAGGTATTGTCGGCCGCAAGTGCGGTATGACTCGTGTATTTACCGAAGATGGTGTTTCTATCCCTGTAACAGTGGTAGAGGCCTCTCCTAATCATATTACCCAGGTTAAGTCTCTGGCAACTGATGGCTATTCAGCTATTCAGGTCACTGCAGGTTCCAAGAAAGCTTCCCGAGTTGCCAAGCCACAGGTTGGCGAGTTTGCCAAGGCTGGAGTTGAAGCTGGTCGCGGATACTGGGAGTTTCGGTCTGAAGGCTCAGAAGAAGCATTTGAAGTGGGCGGTGCAATCACCGTTGAGCGCTTTGAAGAAGGTCAAAAGGTCGATGTTACTGGCACTTCCAAGGGTAAAGGTTTTCAGGGTGGTGTTAAGCGCTGGAACTTCAGCATGCAAGATGCTACTCATGGTAACTCAATCTCTCACCGATCAAACGGTTCAATCGGCCAAAACCAGACGCCGGGACGAGTTTTTAAAGGTAAGAAGATGAGCGGCCAAATGGGAAATGCTCAGGTAACAACTCAGAATTTAGAAATTGTTCGCGTAGACGCAGAACGTAACCTCTTGTTAATCAAGGGTGCGGTTCCTGGTGCGCCTGGTGGCAATATTATCGTTCGTCCAGCAGTCAAGGCCTAAGGGGAGTGTCCATGGAATTAGCAATCGCCACGCCCAAGGGTAATAAAGGAACCGTTGAGGTTTCTGAGTCTGCTTTTGGGATCGAATTCAATCAGGACTTGGTTCATCAAGCCGTAGTCGCGTTCCTTGCTGGGGCCCGTCAAGGGACTAGAGCTCAAAAGAATCGCTCCGCTGTATCTGGTGGTGGCCGCAAGCCTTTCCGCCAGAAGGGTACTGGTCGCGCTCGCGCTGGAACCATTCGTGGTCCAATTTGGCGTGGTGGCGGTGTTACTTTTGCTGCCCAGCCTCAAGACCACAGCCAAAAACTAAACCGAAAGATGTATCGATCTGCAATGCGCTCAATTGTTTCAGAGCTTGCGCGTCAAGAGCGGTTAGTTGTGGTTAAAGATTTCGAGTTAAAAGAGCCGAAGACCAAAGGTCTTATCTCTAAGCTCGCTGAGTATGGTTTACAGGAAGCATTAATCGTTACTGAAGACGTAAGCGAAAACTTGTATTTATCTTCGCGCAACCTGCACAAGGTTGATGTTCGTGATGCAGCTGCCATTGATCCGGTTAGTTTGATTAATTCAGACAAGGTTTTGGTCACTGTTGCAGCGCTTAAGAAAATTGAGGAGATTTTGGCATGAACCAAGAGAGACTCTTCAAAGTGTTGTTAGGGCCGCACATTACTGAGAAATCAGCGATGCCTTCTGGCGCGGCGACGCAGGTAGTATTTAAAGTGGCATTGAACGCCAATAAGCTTGAGATCAAAAAGGCTGTTGAGCAGCTGTTTGAGGTTAAGGTTGATGATGTTCGTGTTGTTAACATGAAGGGCAAAACCCGACGCACCCGGACTGGAATGGGTCAGCGGAGCGATTGGAAGAAAGCCTATGTTCGACTGGCGGAAGGTCAAGATATTGACTTTTCAGTAGCGGAGTAAGGGGTTAGTTATGGCTGTTATTAAAAGAAAACCAACCTCTCCGGGTCGTCGCTTTGTAGTTAGCGTAGTTAATCCGGATTTGCACAAAGGTGCACCTCATGCGCCGCTTCTTGCTCCTAAAAAGCGTTCAGGCGGTCGAAACAGCAGTGGTCGGATTACTGTGCGACACATTGGTGGTGGCCACAAGCAACACTACCGTATTGTCGATTTTAAGCGCGACAAAGATGGAATTCCTGCGAAAGTTGAGCGATTAGAGTACGATCCAAACCGCACCGCACACATTGCACTATTGTGTTATGCGGATGGAGAGCGTAGATACATTATTGCTCCCAAAGGTGTCTCTGCTGGCGATACTTTAGTGTCTGGCGAAAATGCACCGATCAAAGTAGGTAACAGCCTACCGTTGAGAAAAATTCCGGTTGGATCTGTGGTTCATTGTGTTGAGATGAAGGTTGGTAAGGGCGCGCAAATCGCACGAAGTGCTGCCGCATCAGTCCAGTTGGTCGCTCGGGAGGGTGCTTATGCAACGGTTCGCTTGCGTAGTGGAGAAATGCGTCGACTCCCGATTGATTGTCGGGCAACTCTTGGGGAAGTTTGTAATAGTGAACATAGCCTGCGCTCGCTAGGTAAGGCAGGCGCTGCTCGATGGCGTGGAGTTCGACCTACAGTTCGTGGTGTTGCCATGAACCCAGTTGACCACCCGCATGGTGGTGGTGAAGGACGAACGTCCGGCGGTCGTCATCCGGTGTCTCCTTGGGGAATGCCAACGAAAGGTTACAAGACGCGCAAGAATAAACGCACTGATAAATACATTATACGTCGTCGCAAGTAAGCGGCCACTTAACTAGATTAAAAGAGGATAGCAAACGTGCCACGCTCTCTAAAAAAAGGACCATTCGTAGATCTTCATCTTGCTAAGAAGGTTGAGACTGCAGTAGCCAATAATGAGCGACGCCCTATTAAGACTTGGTCGCGTCGGTCGATGATACTGCCTGATATGGTTGGTCTAACCATTGCTATTCACAACGGTCGCCAGCATATCCCGGTCACCATTAACGAAGAAATGGTAGGCCACAAGTTGGGGGAGTTTTCTCCGACTCGTACGTATCGCGGGCATGCTGCAGACAAAAAAGCCAAGCGCTAAGCTTGGGTTTTATTGAAAGAGGTAGTTAATTGTGGAAGTAGTAGCAAAATTAAAAGGCGCTAGGATGTCGGCTCAGAAGGCTAGACTAGTTGCTGATCAGATTCGTGGGAAGTCAGTTGAATCTGCTTTAGAGATATTGCAGTTCAGTACCAAGAAGGGTGCAGATATCATCAAGAAGGTACTTGAGTCGGCTATTGCTAATGCTGAGCATAATGATGGTGCAGACGTCGACGAGTTAAAGGTGTCAACAATATTTGTTGATGAAGGTATGACAATGAAGCGCATTAAACCGCGTGCTAAAGGTCGTGCAGATAGAATATTTAAACGCAGCTGTCACATAACTGTAAAAGTCGCTGAAAAGTAGAATTAGGTTCAGGAGACCATGTAATGGGTCAAAAAGTACATCCAACCGGTATCCGATTAGGGATAGTAAAAAAGCATAGCTCTACCTGGTACGCCGGTAACAAAGACTATGCCGATAAGCTAAACCAAGATTTAGCGGTGAGAGCATTTATTCAAAAGAGGCTTTCTCACGCTTCGGTGAGTCGTATCGATATTGAGCGTCCTTCAGATAGCGCACGCATTACTATTCACACGGCTCGTCCGGGTATTGTGATTGGCAAGAAAGGTGAAGATGTCGAGCGTTTGCGCAACGAGATTGGCAAGGTCATGGGTTGTGCTGTGAATATTAATATTGAAGAGATCCGCAAACCTGATCTTGATGCATCGCTGGTAGGTCAGAACGTTGCTCAACAGTTAGAGCGTCGAGTGATGTTTCGACGCGCCATGAAGCGCGCAGTGCAAAATGCGATGCGTGGTGGAGCGTTAGGAGTGAAGATTCAGGTCGGTGGTCGTTTAGGTGGTGCTGAAATCGCGCGATCTGAGTGGTATCGAGAAGGTCGAGTCCCATTACACACACTGCGAGCGGATATTGATTATTCTGCTGCTGAAGCTAATACCACTTATGGGATTATTGGTGTGAAGGTTTGGATCTTTAAAGGTGAAGTTCTGGGTGGTGAGGAGCCTGTAAAGGCGCCCGCTAAAGAAAAACGAAACAAGAATTAAGCGATAAGGGTAAAGCGAAATGCTGCAACCGAAACGTACAAAATTCCGCAAAATGCACAAGGGCCGAAATCGTGGTCTGGCACAGCGCGGCAGCAAAGTCAGCTTTGGTGAGTTTGGTCTCAAGGCATCTGGGCGCGGTCGTTTGACTGCTCGCCAGATTGAGGCAGCTCGTCGTGCTATGACCCGACACATCAAGCGTGGTGGTAAAATTTGGATCCGTGTGTTTCCAGATAAGCCGATAACCAACAAGCCGCTTGAGGTGAGAATGGGTAAAGGTAAAGGTAACGTCGAGTACTGGGTTGCGTTAATTCAGCCTGGCAAGGTTCTTTATGAAATGGAAGGTGTTAGTGAAGAGTTAGCGCGAGAAGCATTTGCGTTAGCGGCGGCCAAGCTGCCAATTTCTACAACCTTTGTTAAGCGGACGGTGATGTAACTATGAAAGCAAGTGAATTACGTGAAAAGTCTGTTGAAGAGCTACAGGCGGCGTTGGGCGATGAGCTCAAGCAGCAATTTAAGTTACGCATGCAGTTGTCGACTGGACAGCTCAATGAAAGTCACCTAGTGAAAGCAACTCGCAGGAATATTGCTCGCATTAAGACTGCCATGGCCCAGAAGGCCGGAGAATAAATATGTCGGAGTTAAAAACCAGTTCAAGAACGTTAACCGGTCGAATTGTTAGCGACAAAATGGACAAGACTATTACGGTTTTAGTTGAGCGTCGAGTTAAGCATCCTGTTTATGGGAAGATTTTAACTAAGTCAACTAAGATCAAAGCGCATGATGAAAGCAATGACGCACATGCAGGCGATTTAGTAACAATCGCAGAATGCCGCCCTGTATCGAAAGATAAGGCGTGGAATTTAGTTAATATTGACGAGCGCGCTGCTGCAGAGTAACGCTGTAATTAGTGATCGGTTCGGGGTAGGAAAATGATTCAAACAGAAAGTTATCTTGATGTGGCAGACAACAGCGGTGCGCGTCGCGTGATGTGTATTAAAGTGTTGGGCGGGTCTCACCGTCGCTATGCACGGGTTGGTGACATTATTAAAGTTACCGTTAAAGAGGCTATTCCTCGTGGCAAGGTAAAGAAAGGTCAGGTGATGAGTGCGGTGGTTGTGCGGACTAAGAAAGGTCTGCGTCGACAGGATGGTAGTTTAATCAAGTTCGATGACAATGCTGCTGTTTTATTGAACACCAACCTTGCACCTATTGGTACGCGTATTTTTGGGCCCGTAACTCGCGAATTGCGTACTGAGCGATTTATGCGAATTATTTCCCTAGCGCCTGAAGTGCTGTAAGCGAGGATTTAGAAATGGTAATGCTAAAAATTAAACGTGATGACGAAGTTGTGGTTATCGCTGGAAAAGATAAAGGAAAACGGGGAAAAGTTCTCAAGGTTTTGGAGAACAACCGTGTTTTAGTGTCAGGAATTCAGATGATCAAAAAGCATCAGAAGCCCAACCCTAATGCAGGTATTCCCGGTGGAATTATAGAGAAAGAAGCGCCGATCCAGGTCTCTAACGTTGCTATCTTTAATAGCGCGACAAATAAGGCGGATCGAGTTGGTTTTAAGGTCCAGGAAGATAACACAAAGATTCGTGTTTTTAAGTCTAGCGGCGAAGCCGTCGACGCTTAAGTATATAGGTAACCCTAATGGCAAGGTTGAAAGAAGTATATAAGAACGAGTTAGCCCCCAAGCTCAAAAAAGAGCTGAACTTGGCTAATGTGATGGAGGTTCCACGCATTACTAAGATCACTTTGAATATGGGTGTTGGCGAGGCTATCGGTGATAAGAAGGCCCTCGAAAATGCAGTCGCAGATTTGACGTTGATTTCGGCACAAAAGCCAGTGATCAATAATGCGCGTAAGTCGATCGCTGGATTTAAAGTCCGTCAGGGTTGGCCGATTGGGACAAAAGTTACATTGCGTTCAGACAGAATGTATGAGTTTCTCGAGCGGTTGGTCGGTATTGCGATTCCACGAATTCGTGACTTCCGCGGTATAAGCCCCAAGCAGTTCGATGGGCGTGGTAATTTCTCTATGGGTGTAACTGAGCAAATTATCTTCCCGGAAATTGATTACGAAAAAATTGATAAGTTGCGCGGTTTAGATATAACGATTACCACTACCGCACGAAACGACGATGAAGGCCGCGCGCTACTGCGTGCCTTTAACTTTCCGTTGAAAGGTTGAGGACAGAGATTAATGGCTAAAGTATCGATGGTTCAGCGTGAGCATAAGCGCGCCAAAACAGTTGCTAAGTTCGCTGCAAAACGTGCTGCGCTCAAAGCTATTATTAGTAATGTGGAAGCTTCAGATGAAGATCGTTGGGAAGCTCAGCAGAAGTTACAAAAATTGCCGCGTGATGCGAGCCCTAGCCGTCAGCGCAATCGCTGTCGTGTTACTGGTCGCCCACATGGTGTTTACAGCAAGTTTGGCCTGTGCCGAAACAAACTACGCGAATCAGCTATGCGTGGTGAAGTTCCGGGACTGGTTAAATCCAGTTGGTAGGTTAAGGAGCCAAACACGATGAGTATGCAAGATCCAATTTCAGATATGTTGACCCGCATTCGTAATGCGCATCACCGCAGTAAGCCAGACGTTGTAATGCCGTCTTCTAAGCTTAAGGCTTCGTTGGCAAAGGTGTTGCAAGATGAAGGCTACATTAGCGGCTTTAGTGTTAGTGATGAGGTAAAGCCAAGTTTAACGGTCGAGTTAAAGTATTTTGAAGGCAAGCCCGTTATTGAAGAGATCAACCGAGCAAGTAAGCCAAGCTTGCGTGTTTATGCAGGCACAAAAGACCTGCCAAAAGTACGTAGTGGTCTAGGTGTAGCTATTGTATCCACAAGCCAAGGCGTAATGACTGATCGTGCAGCAAGAGCAGCCGGAATCGGTGGCGAAGTGCTTTGCACAGTATTCTGATAGGAATTTGAAATGTCTAGAGTTGCAAATAATCCAGTTGAATTACCTAGTGGTGTAGAAGTCACGCTAGGTGGGTCTGAGATTTCAGTGAAGGGTGCCAAAGGTACCTTGGCGATGCCAGTTAATGAAAAAGTAGAAATTAAGCAAGATGACAATGTTCTTACTTTTTCTGCGCGTACTGGGGATACCTTCGCGAAGGCTATGTCTGGAACGACCAGAGCTTTGGTTAACAACATGGTGACTGGTGTCTCTCAAGGTTTTGAGAAGAAGCTAGACCTAGTCGGCGTTGGTTATCGAGCGCAGGTTCAAGGGAAAAAAATTAATCTGACGTTGGGTTTTTCCCATCCAGTTGTATACGACCTGCCTGAGGGTGTATCGGCTGAAACACCAAGTCAGACAGAGATTTTGTTGAAGTCGTCGGACAAGCAGCAGCTGGGACAAGTTGCTGCTGAAATTCGTGCCTTCCGTCCACCAGAGCCATATAAAGGCAAGGGCGTTAGGATTTCCGGCGAGTACATAAGACGTAAAGAAGCCAAGAAGAAGTAACAGGGTAAAACGATGAACGATAAAAAAGTTTCACGCCAGCGCAGAGCTAAGCGATCAAGGATGAAAATCCGAGAGCAGGGTGTTACACGTTTGTGTATCAACCGAACTCCACGCCATATTTATGCGCAGATCATTGCTGCTGAAGGGGATAAAGTCCTTGCAACAGCCTCCACGTTGGAAAAAGACTTACGTGAAGGTAGTACTGGTAATATCGATGCGGCGTCAGCGGTTGGTAAGCTAGTAGCAGAGCGCGCAGTTGCTGCGGGCGTTAGTTCGGTTGCATTCGATCGCAGTGGTTTTAAATATCATGGCCGTGTTAAAGCACTGGCAGACGCCGCGCGTGAAGCCGGCCTCGAATTTTAATAGGTAGAAAATATGGCTCTTACAGATCAAAAAGATGCAGCTGCTGAAGGCATGATGGAGAAGCTGGTTCAGGTTAACCGCGTTGCTAAGACGGTTAAAGGTGGACGAATTTTTGCATTCACTGCACTCACTGTTGTTGGTGACGGGAATGGAAAGGTCGGGTTTGGTCGTGGTAAGGCCCGTGAAGTGCCTATGGCGATCCAAAAAGCGATGGAAGCTGCGCGTCGAAACATGATTGACGTGGCGCTAGATGGAACAACCATTCAATATCCTACCAAAGGAATTCATGCTGCTTCCAAGATATACATGCAGCCGGCGTCTGAAGGTACTGGAGTTATTGCAGGCGGAGCGATGCGTTCTGTTTTGGAACTGGCTGGCGTTCAAAATGTTTTGGCCAAGTGTTATGGGTCAACTAACCCAGTTAACGTTGTACGAGCTACTTTTAAAGCACTTGAGGCGATGAGCTCGCCGGATGATGTCGCTGCAAAACGTGGTAAATCAGTAGAAGAAATTCTGAACTAAGCGATGGTTGCGAAAGCTCCTCAGTTATTGGAAATGGATCATGGCAAAAGCTAAAGTTAAAAAAGTAAAAGTAACTCAGATAAAGAGTTCGATAGGACGTTTAAAGAACCACAAAGCCTGTATCAGTGGATTGGGGTTGCGTCGCATTGGCCACACGGTTGAGGTAGAAGATACTCCCTCAGTACGCGGAATGATTAATACAGTTAACTATATGTTACAGGTAGAGGAAGCTTAAGATGCGACTGAATACCCTTAGCCCGGCACCGGGAAGAAATAAAGAAGGTAAGCGCGCTGGCCGTGGAATCGGTAGTGGACTTGGTAAAACAGCGGGCCGTGGACATAAAGGCCAGGCGTCTCGAACTGGCGGCAGTATCCGCCCAGGTTTTGAAGGCGGACAGATGCCATTGCAAAAGAGATTGCCTAAATTTGGCTTCACATCTCGACTAGCTGCAGTAACTGCTGAAATCCGATTGTCAGAACTAGATCTGATAGAGGGCGAGGTAGTGGATATAGACGCGCTTCGCAATGCAGGTCTTATTAATAACAATATCTTACGCGCCAAAGTCTTTGCTTCAGGCGAAGTGACTAAAGCGGTCACCTTGAAGGGTATTGGTGCTACCAAAGGCGCGATTGCCGCAATTGAAGCAGCTGGCGGAAAGGTAGAAGAGTAAAGATAATGGCGAAACCTGGTGGCATGCCTGTAGGCAATCAAAAAGGACTAGGTGAGCTTTGGGCTCGTCTGCGCTTTTTGTTTTTGGCCATCATAATCTATCGAATTGGAACGCATATTCCAGTTCCTGGGTTTGACCCAGATAGGCTGGCGGAGTTGTTTAATCAGAATCAAGGGACGTTCCTTGGCCTGTTTAATATGTTTTCCGGTGGTGCTCTTGAGAGGCTATCGATTCTGGCCCTGGGGGTTATGCCTTATATTTCTGCATCTATCATCATGCAGTTGTTGTCAGCTACGGTGCCGAGTTTAGAGCAGTTAAAGAAAGAAGGTGATAGCGGCCGACGCACGATAAATCGCTATACACGCTACGGCACAGTAGCTTTAGCATCGGTCCAGGGGACTGCGATGGCAGTTGGCTTTGCATCCCAGGGGCTAGCTTATGAAGTTACTCCGATGTTTTACGCAGTGGCTATATCTTCATTGGTTGCAGGGGCTGTATTTTTAATGTGGCTAGGGGAGCAGATCACGGAGCGCGGTATCGGTAACGGAATTTCAATGCTTATCTTCGCTGGGATCGTTGCTGGTATGCCAGGGGCAGCTGGTCAAGCTCTAGAGTCAGCTAGGCAGGGAGATCTGAATCCGTTGATGTTGATATTTGTTTTGATCATTGGCGTTGCAGTTGTTTACTTCGTGGTGTTTATAGAGCGTGGTCAGCGTCGATTGACGGTGAACTACGCACAGCGGCAAGGACGACAGGCTTATAATGCTCAAACGTCTCACCTACCGTTGAAAGTGAATATGGCCGGCGTTATTCCGGCGATCTTTGCCAGTAGTTTGTTGCTGTTTCCAACGTCAATAAGCACCTGGTTTGGACAGGGGGTCAACGCCCCGGCTTGGTTACAAGATGTTGCTCTATTGATAGGGCCAGGACAGCCGCTTTATATTTTGCTGTTCTCAAGTTTGATTATTTTCTTCAGTTTCTTCTATACGGCGTTGATGTATAACCCCAGAGAAGTCGCTGATAACCTGAAGAAAGGCGGTGCATTTTTACCTGGGATACGTCCTGGGGAGCACACGGCTAAATATATTGATAGTGTCACCACGAGGCTGACGTTGATCGGCGGTATATATATTACCCTGATTTGTCTAATGCCACAGTTCTTGAATGTGTACTTTAATGTACCGTTTTATCTGGGTGGAACGTCACTGTTAATTGCGGTTGTTGTAACAATGGATTTCATGGCTCAAGTGCAGTCACATCTAATGTCTCAACAATATGATTCGCTGATGAAAAAGGCCAACCTTAAAAACGTTGGCCGTCGATAGAGAGGTGATGCTGTGAAAGTACGCGCATCGGTTAAAAAGATTTGTCGAAATTGTAAGGTTGTCCGCCGTAAAGGTGTGGTTCGTGTTATCTGTAGTGTTGAACCACGTCATAAGCAGCGCCAAGGATAATTGGTTGATTTTTGACAGATCTATCGGTATTCTACCGCGCCTTTTTGCAGTGTTACTGCAGGGTGTGAGTTTACTGATTAAACCCTTAGTATAAGTGGAGTAATGTGAATGGCCCGTATTGCCGGTGTCAACATTCCTGATAACAAGCACACAGTGATTTCACTGACTTATGTGTTCGGTATCGGGCGCCCAACTGCAAAGAAGATTTGTGCGGATGTGGGCATTGCAGAAGACACTAAAATTTCTGCATTAGACGAAGGTCAACTTGACCAATTGCGTGCTGCCGTAGGGCAGAACGAGGTTGAAGGTGATCTGCGTAGAGAATCTAGCATGAACATCAAACGGTTGATGGATTTGGGCTGTTACAGAGGCCTACGTCATCGACGTAATTTGCCGGTACGTGGACAGCGTACCAAAACGAACGCGCGCACCCGTAAAGGTCCCAAGCGTCCGATTAAACGATAATTAGGATCGGTTTGTAATGGCAAAAACAGCAACTAAAACGACTCGTAAAAAAGTCAAAAAGACAGTTATAGATGGTGTGGCACATATTTATGCATCGTTTAACAATACTATTGTGACTATCACTGATCGCCAAGGAAACACACTTTCCTGGGCCACCTCTGGTGGATCTGGATTTCGTGGTTCGCGTAAAAGCACGCCATTTGCAGCCCAGGTGGCAGCAGAGCGTGCCGGTGAGGCAGCGAAGGAATATGGTCTTAAAAACCTCGACGTTGAGGTTAAGGGTCCAGGTCCAGGTCGTGAATCCGCTGTTCGTGCATTGAATAATGCCGGATACAAAATTACAAACATCACGGATGTGACTCCAGTGCCTCATAATGGCTGTCGTCCTCCCAAAAAACGCCGCGTGTAAGAGAGAACAATAATGGCTAGATATCTTGGACCAACTTGTAAACTGTCACGTCGCGAAGGAACTGATTTGTTCCTTAAGAGTGGCGTGCGCCCCTTAGAATCAAAATGTCGTGCAGAGAGCGCACCTGGTCAACATGGTCAGCGTCGAGGACGCTTATCAGATTATGGCGTGCAGTTGCGTGAAAAGCAGAAAGTACGTCGTATTTACGGTGTACTAGAGAAGCAGTTTAGAAATTATTATAAAGCTGCTGCTCGGATCAAAGGTAATACTGGTGAAAACCTGCTTGTTCTTCTTGAGACACGTTTAGATAATGTGGTTTACAGAATGGGGTTTGGTTCCACTCGTGCTGAATCAAGACAATTAGTGGCTCATAATGCTATTTTGGTTAACGGCCAGAAGGTAAATATCGCTTCTTACTGCATTCAGGAAGGTGATGTAGTTGGTCTGCGTGAGAAATCGAAAAAGCAACTTCGTGTGCAGACTGCTTTGCAGTTGGCTGCGCAACGAGGGGAATCTGAGTGGATTAGTGTTGATGTTAATAAGATGGAAGGCACTTACACTCGCAACCCAGATCGATCTGACTTACCGTCAGAAATCAACGAAAATTTGATCGTTGAACTTTACTCTAAATAATCGCTGTTAGCTCTTACAGGTAATATTATGCAAAATTCTGCAACCGAAATGCTTACACCGCGAAATATCGATGTAACATCGTACAATTCTACACATGCCAAGGTTGTTTTGGAGCCGCTCGAGAGAGGGTTCGGACATACTTTGGGAAATGCATTGCGACGCATTCTGCTGTCTTCTATGACTGGCTGCGCCATTGTTGAAGTTGAAATCGACGGTGTTGAGCATGAATACAGTACTATTGAAGGTATTCAGGAAGACGTAATGGAGATACTGCTCAACCTCAAGGGTGTTGCAGTTGTTATGGAAGGGAGAGACGAGACGACGGTAACTCTTAATGCCAAGGGGCCGGGCGTAGTTACCGCCGCAGATATTGAGTGTGACAGTCATTTAGAGGTAATCAATCCTGAGCACGTTATCGCGACAATCTCCGGAAAAACTTCTCTTAACATGCAGCTTCGAGTGTTGCGTGGGCGTGGATATCAGCCATCGGACGCTAGAGCAACTGATGATGAAAGCCGCACTATTGGTCGTCTTCAGTTAGATGCATCCTTTAGTCCTATTTTTAAAGTCTCTTACAGTGTAGATAATGCGCGTGTTGAAAACCGCACAGACTTGGATAAGCTGATTTTAGAGCTGGAGACTAACGGTACAATCGATCCTGAAGAGTCTATTCGTCGCGCAGCGACAATACTCCAGCAGCAGATGGCGGTATTTGTTGATTTACAAGGCGAAACTGCAGCAGAGCCTGAAGAGAAAGAGGAAGAAATTGATCCAATCCTTCTCCGTCCAGTGGATGATCTTGAATTGACTGTGCGTTCAGCAAATTGTTTGAAAGCAGAGAGCATCTATTATATTGGTGATTTGATTCAGCGCACTGAAGTTGAGTTGTTAAAGACGCCTAATTTAGGTAAAAAGTCGCTCACTGAAATTAAAGATGTGTTGGCTTCACGAGGACTCTCACTAGGTATGCGTCTTGAGAACTGGCCACCGGCTAGTATTAAAAGCGATCGCGAACTAGGTTAAGTTATTACATTTAGAAATCTTTGCTCATAAGGCAACGAATTAAGGAAAAGAATCATGCGTCATCGTTACAGTGGCCGCAAGCTGAACAAAACAGGTACTCACAAAAGAGCAATGTTCCGCAATATGACGGCATCGCTAGTTGAGCACGAGTTAATTAAAACAACTCTTCCAAAGGCAAAAGAGCTTCGTAGTTTTGCTGAGCCGTTCATAACTCTAGCGAAAGAGGATAGCGTTGCTAATCGTCGGCTAGCGTTTGATCGTCTGCGTAACAAAGCTGCTGTAGGAAAGTTGTTTTCTGACCTAGGGCCCCGTTATCAGGAGCGTCCAGGTGGTTATATGCGGATCCTCAAGTGCGGTTACCGTACCGGAGACAAAGCCCCCATGGCTTATGTAGAGCTCGTTGGTCGAGAGATAACCGAGGCTGAGGAAGACGTTCTAGAAACTGTCGAGTAAGTCTTTTTACAATAGATTACTTAGAAAGCCGAGTTACTACTCGGCTTTTTTGTGTCTGGTAGCCTTTAACACGGGGTGTTCAGGGCTGTTATTTTGAGTATTCTGTATAGACTTGATTGGTTAAGTTCATGACTCTTAGTGGACCACCCCAAACACAGCCTGTATCTAGCGGGAATAGATTGGGGCCACAGTATCGACCTTTAAGTGCCGCCCAGTGGCCAAAAATAATCTTCTGACTCGTAGTTTTACGTGAGGGGTGATCGAACCAAGGCCTATAGGATGTTGGTGGCGATAGGGTGTCCTTAGTTTGAAGATCTAATATTCCATCTGATGTGCAAAAACGCATCCGCGTAAGATAGTTTGTAATTACCCTAAGCCTGGATGATCCCTCTAAATCTTCAGACCACTTTTCTGGATAGTCGCCATACATTTGACGAAAGTAATCACTGGCTCCATCTGAAATCAGTGCATGGTGCACTTCCTCAGCCAAGGACTGAGCTCTCGTTAAGGTCCATTGAGGGGGGATACCTGCGTGGACAATAGTATATTCCTTAACGTTCAGCATAAGCGGTTGCCGTTGCAACCAATCTAACAGTTCGTCAGCATCCGGCGCTTCAAGAATCTCACTTATTGTATCCTTTGGTGTTGGCTCTCTGACGCCGTGAGCAATGGCGAGTAGGTGTAATTCGTGATTACCCAGCACCATAGCGAAGGCGTCACCTAGGGCCATACAGTATCGCAAGGTCTCTAGCGACTTGGGGCCTCGGTTAACTAAATCGCCTGCTGCGATGAGCCGATCTTTATCTGGATCGAAGTGGATCTTATCTAGTAACGAGATTAAGTGTTCGAAACATCCCTGAATATCCCCAACAGCATAATCAGTCATCTAATGCACAGCGTTTGGGGCAGAGAGCAAGAATGGTTGAATTGGAGCATCAAACGCCACACCATTATCATCAAGCAACTGGTAGGAACCTTCCATGGTACCAATTGGCGTCTCTAAAATGACCCCGCTGGTATACTTGTAATGGTCACCAGCAGCAATAATAGGTTGCTCTCCGACTACCCCAGAGCCATGAATCTCTTGTCGTTCTTGATTGGCATCAACAATAATCCAATGTCTGGTCAGCAGTTTTGCGGCTAGGGTTGTCTGATTTGTAATTGTTATATGATAGGCGAAGGCGTACCGTCCCTGCTCCGGCACGGACTGTTGATGTAAATACTCAGATACAACCGTCACGTCAATGGAAGTTCTAGGGTGAGTCATTAACTGTTCTCCACAAGTTGGTCGATGGCATTAGTGATAGCGACAAAGTCACTCACTGACAGTCGTTCAGGACGCATTGTCAGATCAACCAGACCCTCTATATCGGCTAAGTGATCTGAATATAGCTTAAGACAGTTTCTCAAGGTTTTACGGCGTTGCTGGAAACATAGATTGACGATCTTGCCAAGTAACAACTCATTGGTTGCAACAAATGGCTTAATTTTATGAGGTTTCAGTCTTACTACTGCAGATTGAACCTTTGGGGCTGGCCGGAATGACTCGGGGGGAACGGGAATAAGTGGCATCACTCTGCAATGGTATTGAATCATTACAGAAAGTCGGCCATAGCTCTTGGTACCTGGCGATGCGCCTAAGCGATCGACCACCTCCCGTTGCAGCATGAAGTGCATATCTTTAATCAGGTGGCCACTACCAAGCAGATGAAAAAGCAGTGGCGTGGATATGTTATAGGGTAGATTGCCAACTAGTCGTAATTCACGCCCCCCGTAAAATTGCGAGAAATCTGTTGTTAGAGCATCACCGTTGACGATCTTCATCTCAGGGTACTGTGAAAATTTTGCAGTTAAAAATTTAATTAAATCCCGATCCAACTCAATCACAGTCATAGCTGGGCACTGCCTCACAAGATGCTCAGTAATGGCTGCGGTGCCTGGCCCGATTTCGATGAGGTTATCTTCTGAGGATGCGCCAACTGCAGCAACTATGCGACCAATAATGTGCTGATCTACTAGAAAGTTCTGCCCAAATCGTTTTCGTGCCTTATGCTCTACGCTCATTGCGTGCCAGCCATCTTTGCTGCAACATTAATCGCAGTAAGTAAACTCCCCGAGTCTGCAGCACCGGTTCCGGCTAAATCAAGGGCAGTACCGTGATCAACCGAGGTCCTAACAATTGGCAGTCCAAGGGTAATATTAGCGGCTTTACCAAAACCTTGATACTTCAACACCGGTAGGCCTTGGTCGTGATACATAGCTAACACGGCGTCAGCACTCTTGAGATATTTTTGCGTAAACAGAGTGTCAGCGGGCAAAGGGCCAATCAAATCCATACCTGCCGCTTGGAAACGATCGATGACAGGCTGGATAATGTCAATTTCCTCTGAACCTAAGTGACCCTCTTCTCCGGCATGAGGATTTAGGCCGCTGACCAGAATTTTGGGTTGATCTACACCAAATTTATTTCGCAAATTTTTATACAAGATATCAATGGTTGATGATAATAGATCCTGGGTGATAGCCCCAGCAACTTCCCGGAGAGGGAGATGGGTGGTTGCAAGTGCAACCCGAAGCTCTTCTGTGGCAAGCATCATGACGACGGTTTTGGTCTTTGTCTTTAGGGCTAAATATTCAGTATGGCCGCTGAACTTGATTCCCGCGTCGTTGATAACCGATTTTTGCACCGGGCCGGTGACCATTCCCTGGCAGAGCCCACTCTGGCAGGCCTCGATTGCAGCATCCAAGCAGTCGATGACATAGCCTGCATTAGCTTGATTTAATACTCCTGGTTCAGCTGCCTGACTCAACTTAACGGGCGCTATAGCTAACTCGGAAGGGGCAGAGGCAATAAATTGATCAGAAATACCCACCAGGCTCAGCGGCAGATTCAGTTGTTTAGCTCGGCTCATCAGCATATCTGGATCGGCAAAGACAATTAATTGCTGATTACGCACCGTCTGGGCCAGTTGGATAAGGATATCTGGACCGACACCTGCGGGTTCCCCAGGTGTCAGAGCCAAGTTCAGGGTCATGATTTACCAGACTCTTTTATTTCGATAAATGCTTCATCGCGAATCTCTTGAAGCCATACTTGAAGTTCTTCTTCATACTTTCTTTGGCGCAACATGTTTTCTGCTCTATTTCTGAGTATCTCTTCACTGAAATCTTGTTGACGGCGCTCAGTAACTTGAAGAATATGCCAGCCAAATTGTGATTTGAAGGGTGCACTAATATCATTGATTACAATAGTATCCATCGTCTGTTCAAACTCTGGTACAAACATTCCGGGAGTTGACCAACCAAGCTCACCTCCATTCAAGCCTGATCCTGGGTCTTCTGAGAATTCCTTCGCTAGAACACCAAAGTCCTCCCCGGAAATTACTCGCTCTCGGAGCGACTTGAGTTGATCAATGGTAGTTAGTTGGTCTCGAATTTGGTTTGGTTTCAATAATATATGTCTTGCGAAGTGCTGTTCGATCAGCTGCTCTTCACCACCGCGACGCTCATAAAGTTTAATCAAATGATAACCAGCATCGCTGCGGATAGGATTAGATACCTCACCAATACTTAATGTTTCTACAGCCTCGATAAAAACACCGGGTAATTGAGCCATTTTACGCCATCCTAGATCACCTCCTTGGAGAGCAGACTGATCTGCTGAATTGGCGATCGCAAGAGCCCTGAAGTCACTCCCGTCCTTAGTTTGTTGATAAAGGCTTTCAGCGCGGTCTACGATGGCTTCAATAGCCATCGTATTTGAACCGGTGGGTACAGAGAGAAGAATTTGTCCAATGTTGACATCTGGGGACGTTACAAAGCGACCTTCCTCAGAAGTCAAAAAATTGTCAAGCTCCTGAGCGCTAATTCTGATCCGCCGCATAACACTGCCTTGTTGAACGCGCATAATGATAAGTTCATTGCGGATCTCTTCACGGATAGCTTGAATATCTGATCCTTGCGCCATCATTTGAGCTATATATTGTTCTACAGATATCTTATTGCTTGATGCAATTCTGGCGATGGCTTGATTAAGTTCCTCGTCAGCGATTCTAACACCGGCGTCATAGCCAATTGTTAATTGTAAGCGTTCAGAGATCAGTCTATCCAAAACCTGCTGCTGTAATACATCTTCAGGTGGGGCTTGAGTGCCAGATTGTGATATTTGAATACGAACCGAATCTATTCTTTTCTCTAGTTCACTTCTCAGCACAACATCATCATCGACGATAGCGACTATTTTATCCAAAACTCTGACTTGAGCTGACCCCGAAAGAGGCAGCAGCGATCCAATAGTGATCACAATTACAGGCACTATTACCTTTTTAAAATTGTTCATTATGTTCATAACCATAAATACCATTTTTTAACATTGCGTCTAGCCGGCGACCAGTGCCTGCTAAACCCTTAAATTCTATTTTAAAAACCACACCATTTTTAGCTTTTAAATCCTTTTCAGGAAACAATAGCTCATCATTCCTATCCAGCCATCTCCGAGCGACAAGAGATGCTCGCCAACAACAGTTGTTGTATTCGAACCCAGCAAAGACCTCAAGTTCCCTTTGATTGGTAAAATCATGATTCCAACGGCCAACCAGATTAAAATTGTTAGATAACGGAACAAAAGCTGATACGTTTGCTTGTTTTATATCTTGGTTGATCAATTGCCCATCGTATGCTCGAGCTATTCTACTAGTATATCTATAAGTGAGATTAAAAAGCCGTTTTTTTCGGTCGTTATAACGGAGACTTAAGCTGCCTTTCTCCATGTGGTGATCAACATCGTTGTAGACTATATCGCTGTTGAAGCGCCAATTACTATTAATGCTAGCTGCTAGTTCCATAGCAAGAAGAGATTTGTCGCGGCCCATATTGGCCAGTTCTTCAGTTGTTGGGGCAATGGCTAACGACACTAGCCGATCGGCGTAGTAAATAGATTGGGCGATACTGGCTCTAAATCTCTCTTGGCCAGACTCTTGGTCAAGGAAGCGCGTTGTAAACCCAACTGTTAAGCGCTCGTCATCAGAGATGCGGTCGCCACCAACAAAACGAGTGTCTTCGAACAACAAGTCGTATGAGGGCGTGAATTCTCTGGTATCAAAGTCTGGCAATGTTGATTGATCTTTGTAGGTTGATTTTACATAAAACAACCTTGGTTCAAAGGTTTGGGTATGACCTTGCCACCAATTAGAGTTTCTCTCTAAGAAGATACTAGTATCGAAACTGTATACGGGCACAGTAATTTCTGGAGTTGTATCATTAAGGCTGATGGAGGACTCATGATTATCATTAAGCCCATAAGCTAAGTGTTTAAGTTGTACCTTGGGCCTTAAGTAACCCCAGCTCCATCTTTTATCCCAGCTTATACCGTAGTCGATGCGAGAGCGGCTACCCTCAACTTTGTTTGGATCGTTATGCTTAAAAATGGCGTACTGATTATTAAGATCAACCACTAAATTATTGTCAAACCGATAATAACCTTCAATTGAGACATAAGGTAGAACTGAGTATTGGTCCTTGAGCCCTTGTGTTACTGCTTGGAAGTCTTGACTTCCAATACGATAATTCCAGTGAGAGGTTTTATAGCTCGCATGGGCAGTTTGTTGAAGATGAGTACGACTGGTTTCATCAATTGTTAGATTCCCAAAGTCTCTAACATAATCCAAATCACTGACTTTGTTATAGTCAATAAAAGTAGACCAGGGTTGATTGACTCCACCGACATGATTTAATTTAAACATGTACCGATCTTCATCTTGATTGCGATACTTACCGGTGATTGGATCAATTTTCTCTGAATCATTGCCACCTTTATCATTTGGTAGGAAACCCGTTGAAAAATCAGTTCTTGACCAGTTGTTGAGGTACCTAAAGTCAGCTTCTAGGCCCACGCCTCTATGTTGGATATAGCGAGGTGCAATAATAGCGTCGTAATTTGCAGCGATGTTCCAATAGATTGGCTGGGTATAATCGAGCCCATTTTTTTGGTTGATATCGACATTTGGAATCAAAAGTCCCGAAGAGCGTCGATCATCTATGGGCACCTTCAAGTAAGGAAAGTAAAAAACGGGGATATCCTTTACTTCTAAGCGAGCGTTTTTCACAGTTGCCCAGCCGGAGTCTTGATCAATTTCTATTTGTTTAGTCACCAACTGCCAACTGGAATCACTTGGCTCACATGTTGAGTAAGATGACTCGTTAATAATAATTGTACCCTGATCAGTTCGGTCTAGCTTCTTGGCGGTGCCTCGCAGCGAGGCCTCATGAATCACATAAGTCACATTATTCATGGTTACGTTTCTATTATCGATATCGATATTTGCTTGGTCTCCGACGAGCAATAGCCCTGGTTCACGGAATTGGACATTACCCTGAAAAGATACCTGCCTTGTGTCATTGTTTACCTGAGCTCTATCTGCTCGGATCTTTCTATTACCCTGCGAAATCTGGACATCTCCCCGTAAAGTAACCGATGACTCTGAAGGAGCCTCTGAATCCTTAGAGTAGACTAACAAGGGGGCAGCTTTCATTTCGATTGTTGCGTCTTTATCTCGGCGGTGCGGGTCAATATATGCACCACAAGAAGAGCTACTTAATTTCTCTTTTTGTGAATCGGTCATGTCGTCAATATGAACCCAGTCCAGAGTCTTGAGAAGTAAAGTGTTGGGAGATAGCTCTTTTTGACTAGGTATAACCTCGTTATCCATAGCAAGTACAGAGCTACAGAGGCCTGCAACCATAGCCAAGGAAAATAAAAAATAGCCTCTTTTTTCAATAGACATATATCGATCTTCTGGTGATGGGACCAGAGTCCAATAGAGTTATAAACTAAACAACATTTTACCTGATATATTTAGAGTGTAGCGGGATGATTTGATGGAAATGAGCTAAAATTAAGGTTTTTTACAATAGAACAATTAATACTGCAGTGGTATCAAGATACGGAGCTCCCTAAAAAGGTCAGAAATCAGTGACGAATAAACAAAAAAAACAGTTTACAGATTGGATATTGAGATACCTCCCTGAGTCTAATAAAGTGGTAGGCACCCTAACCCTAGATCCCTTAGATGGTGATGCTGGTTTTCGTCGTTACTATCGAGTGAATACTATTCCAAGTTTAATTGCTGTTGATTCGCCGCCTCTTCAAGAAGATAACCCTGCGTATGTATCTGTTTCTTTGGCGCTCTTATCTGCTGGAATAAAAAGACCCCAAATACACGCGGTGGATTTCACTCAAGGGTTTCTATTATTGGAGGACTTTGGGATGCAGCTTTTGCAGCCCATTTTAGAGAGTGGAGCCTTGGAGGACAGTTATGATATAGCTGAATCAACCTTGATTTCTATACAAAAAATGACCTCCAATCCAGAGATCTTCTCAGTTTACGATAGAGGACGGTTGAAGGAAGAGCTAGACTTATTTAGCAGCTGGTTTGTCACCGAGTTATTGGGAGTAGCCATGGGTGCTCAGGCTAAGGTCATACTGGAAAATCTTACTGATGCGTTAGTAGAAAATGCTCTATGTCAGCCGCAAGTCGTGGTCCATAGGGACTATCATTCACGAAATTTGATGGTCCTGAGTGATGGTCAAATGGGAGTCATCGACTTTCAAGATGCGGTCTTCGGGCCTGTTACCTATGATTTGGTGTCTCTATTAAAAGACTGCTACCACTGTTTACCGCGGGGAATGATTGTGTCAAGAGCCCTTAACTATAAAAGGCGTTTAGTGGCAGATGCCTTGATGGAATCAGTTGATGATCAGATATTTTTACGTTGGTTTGACCTAATGGGATTGCAGAGGCATATCAAAGTCTTGGGTATCTTCGCTCGATTGGCTCTGCGAGACGGGAAATATAAATACTTACAGAATCTACCGTTGGTAATTGCTTACGTTTTGGATGTGTGTAACCGATATCCTGAAATACAGGAATTTTCCCAGTGGTTTGACTCTAGCATAGTCCCTGCATTGCCAGAGCAAAAGTGGTACAAAGAGACTCCTAAAGGGGATTGACTAATATGAAAGCAATGATTTTAGCCGCAGGGTTGGGGTCTCGATTACAACCATTAACAAAGACAGTCCCAAAGCCAATGCTTTTGGTATGTGGAAAACCTTTGTTGCAATGGCATATCGAAAGATTAGTTAGAGCTGGGGTCAGAGAGGTTGTAGTCAATACTTCCTGGTTAGGTGAACAAATTCAGGATTACTTTGGTGCTGGTGTGGACTTTGGGATCACCATAACCTGGTCATCAGAAGCCGAGCCTTTAGAAACAGGTGGCGGCATTTTTAAGGCTCTACATTTATTCGGAGATGATCCATTTATCCTGGTGAGCGCTGATATTTGGACTGACTTTCCCTTTGAAAGTTTTCTTAAAAAGAATATAGACTCACCGCTTAGCGCCCACTTAGTGCTTGTAAAAAATCCCGAGCATAACAATGGTGGTGATTTTTCATTAGAAAATTATATTGTGGGATATGGTCAAGAGCGTTACACATACAGTGGAATTAGTATCGTATCTAGCCAACTGTTTAATTCTCTCAAGATTACCTCTGAGGTATTTCCATTAAGAGAAGTGCTTAAACCGGCGATTTCATCCGGTCGAGTTAGTGGTGAGATTTATACCGGCGATTGGTGCGATGTGGGAACTATAGGGCGCTACAATAATTTAAATAAACGATTACTAGAGACGATTAATGGTGTCTGATAAAACATATAAATTAATCTTTTGGTGCGCCGTGTTAATCGTTTTATTGCTGTCACTACTTCCAATTTCTGCGCCCGAGCTCGAGATCTTTCAATGGCAGGATAAGCTCCACCATTTTATAGCCTATAGTGGATTATGTTTTTTGGGGATCCAGGCCTATGGGCAGAACCATTCAGTCTGGGTAATCGGATTTATATTAATACTTTTTGGCCTGGTAATTGAGCTTGCTCAATCTTTAACTGGCTATCGATTCGGCGATCCCATTGACCTAGCTGCCAATACATTGGGTATCATCGCTGCGGGAGTATTTTTCCACAACCAAAGGAACAAGCTATGATTTCTGTGTATCGCGGCAGTAATTATTTTGAAGCCCAACTGCTTGCTAATCTAATAGAGATGGAAGGCTTAGAGGTATTTTTACATGGTGCTGCCCTTCAAGGTGGTGTTGGCGAACTGTCGGCATTGGACCACCTTTCCATTATGGTTAATGATGCTGATCAATCTAAAGCTAAAGATGTTGTTATAGCTTATGAGCGTGGGGATTTTATCTTGGAGGATGATAGGTGATTCAAGACTCTAAGCAACATATGCTGTGGATAGGGCCTTGTGCTGGGGCCATTATGACTGGCGTCATGCTAAGTTATGGCTGGGCATTAGAGGGAGCCTTGACGGCAGGTATTACTCTTCTTTGTGCTCTTTGGTGGATATTTGAGCCGATTCCCATTCCCGCGACTTCGATGATTCCGCTGGGGGTGATGCCATTGGTAGGTATTTTGGATGGCAAGCAGGTCGCGCAGGCCTATGGTGATCCTCTCATTATTCTGCTTATGGGGGGAGCAATGTTATCCAAGGCGATGGAGAAAAGCGGAGCTCATCGCAGATTAGCTTTGGCTATGGTGAATCTTTTTGGCGGCGATAGTTTTAGAAATTTGGTTTTTGGATTTATGGTAGCCTCTGCTGCATTAAGTATGTGGGTCTCAAATACGGCTACAACATTGATGCTTGTGCCTGTGGCTTACGCAGTATTGGATAGTATTAAGAATTCAGATGACAGTGTTAAATTAGCTGTACCTCTTTTTTTGGGAATAGCCTACTCAGCGAGTATTGGAGGTTTGGGGACGCCGATTGGCTCGCCGCCAAATGTAATATTTCTAAAAGTCTATGCCGAAGCTACGGGCACTATGCCGAGTTTTAGCCAATGGATGATATGGGCATTGCCAGTAGTGCTCATTATGATTCCGATTGCAGGATTTTGGCTAACCAGAAATCTCAGTCGTACTGAAGGAGTTCAAATTCCAAAAGTTGGGCAGTGGCGTAAAGAAGAGTTCCGGGTCATCTTAATTTTTGGTCTAACAGCCCTAGCTTGGATTACATTGCGAGAGCCCTTCGGTGGTTGGACTTCTTGGTTGGGGGTCCCATCAGCGAACTACGCCGCAGTTGCTTTAACTTCTGTGATTCTTATGTTTATTCTTCCTGACGGTAAGGGTGGAAGATTATTGGATTGGGATACTGCTTCAGGTATTCATTGGGGCGTACTCTTGTTATTTGCAGGTGGTATTGCAATCGCAAAAGCTTTTGCTGTGACTGGGATTAGTGAAGCTATTGGAGAATCCCTATCAGGAGTAACACGCTTGTCGTTAATCGTAGTCATTGCCATTATTGCCATTGGGGTAACATTTTTAACTGAAATTACCAGTAATACGGCAACAACAGCTTTGTTAATGCCGATTCTCGCAGCCGCTGCTCTTGGAGCTGGATTTGAACCTGCATTGCTAATGTTACCTGCAGCTCTATCGGCAAGTTGTGCATTTATGTTGCCTGTGGCGACTGGACCTAACGCTATAGTTTTTGGAACCGGAAGAATAACAGTGAAACAGATGGTTAGAGAGGGTTTCGCTCTAAATATAATTGGTATATTGGTAATCAGTAGCGTCGTTTATTACTGGTTGGGATGATTGCAACGCCTAGTGATCGATTAGCAGTTTTATATTACTTGGTCTTAGCGTTTGGCTGCCGGCAAAAGATAGTACCAGAGTTGTTATCTCATCCCATACATCAGCTTTGCGCATACCTTTTATACCTCGATCAATAGCTCCTGCTTGATATAAAAGCATTCTTAAATGGGCGGCGCTGCAGCGTTGCAGTGCCTTACGAAACAAAGGCAAGCGTTTTTCCCAAACACCGGCATTTTTGAGAGCCAAGTCCCGTTGCTCTCCATTCGACACCTGCTCGCTAGCCTTGACTAAGATACGGAGTTCTCGCGTTATAGCCCAAAGCAAAGGAATTGCATCAGTCCCTTCACTGTGAAGACCTCTTAGAGAACGCGCAGCAGACTGAGCATCTCCAATGAGAATTTTATCGACAAATTCAAAAATATTATACCGAGCGCTATCAGCCACAACCGATGACATCTTAATGGCATCAACGTTGCCGTCAGTGGCAAGCAACTTTAGTTTTTCAATCTCTTGAACCGCTGCTAGCAAATTGCCCTCGACTCGTTCAGCTAATATTTCTACAGCTTCTTGGTTAGCATTTATATCTGACTGTAGCAGCCTTTGTTTAATCCAGCGTGGGAGTTGATCGCCTGTGATAGGCCAAACTTGAATATGCGCACCGAGGGCTTCAAGAGTTTTCATCCATTTACTATTTTGTGCACCACGTTCTAGCTTTGGGAGGATAATCAGTAACAAATTATCTGGATTAGGGTTGGCGCAGAGCTCACACAGAGCTTTGCTACCTTTGTCGCCAGGCTTGCCATTGGCAATCTTAACTTCAATAATCTTCTTTTCGGCGAACAATGACAGGGCATTTGCTTCATTGTGGAGGCTACCCCAGTCAAAATTCCCATCTCCATGAAATACTTCTCTGCCACTAAAGCCTTGTTTTCTTGCTTCATGTCGAACAGCATCAGCAGACTCTTGAGCCAGAAGGGGTTCGTCACCACTAACTACATAAACAGGTAAAAGATCTTTTAAGAGATGGCTTTTAAGCTGTTCAGGTCTTATCTTCATAGGTTGCCTAATAATTGGCGCTAGGGCGTTGCATTATCAGAAAATACGCGCAGCCGGTTTAAGATCTGGCGAACAACTTCTTCGTGCATATGATTCCGGACTGATCTTGATTCATTAGATGAAGAAAGTATATCGTCTTCGTTAAATTCATAAACTCTTTCTACTGATGCTGTTGACAGTGGGATCAGCTCATTGCCCTGAGCATCAGCAATAATGAAATCAACATCTTCATTTAGCTGATATTCTGCAACTCTGCCGCTTGGGTTAATACTGGCGGTACGAGAGTTTTGACGATAGTCGACGATAATTACAGAATAATTTGCCGCCGCCTTGTCAGCGATAACCTTAATACCATTAATACTCAGAGCTCTTTCTAGCTCTGTAATAAGTGCACTATTGCGGTCACTTGAGGAGAGATAAAGTGTCCCTATAGCTGAAGGGACTAATTGTGTGTCACGAAGTTGCCATCCACAGGAGGACGGGAGCACAAACAGCATACTCAGCACTAACGCTCTATATTTCATCAATAGCCTCTCAATTAGCAACTATGTTAACTAGCCTGCCAGGGACAACAATTATTTTACGGATCGTATTCCCTTCCACAAATCGTTGCACGTTTTCATCAGCAAGTGCAATTTTTTCTATGTCCTCTCTTGAAATATCTGCAGCAACCTCTATTTTGCCACGGACCTTTCCGTTAACCTGAAGAACCAATGTAATAGTACTGCGCACTAAGGCTTGTTCATCCAGCATAGGCCAGCTTGCGTCTATCACTGAATCTGTGTGTCCTAAGGCATGCCATAAGCTATGGCAAATATGAGGGGCCACAGGGGAAAGTAACAAAACTGCACTAATCAAGGCCTCGTGACGCACAGCGAGAGTCTGTTGGTCTTTTTCGTTGTGCTTCCCAACCTCATTCAACAACTCCATCACCGCCGCGATAGCCGTATTGAAGGTATTGCGCCGGCCATAATCATCGCTCACCTTTCGGATTGTCTCATGGGTTTTGCGGCGCAGATCTCTCTGTCCGTCACTGAGTTTGTCAACGTTAAGATCTTCAACTGAGCCAATCTCCACATGGTCGTGCACCATCTTCCATAGTTTTCGTAAGAAACGGTGGGCGCCTGAAACACCTTCATCACTCCACTCCAGAGTTTGTTCAGGAGGTGCAGCAAACATGGTAAATAATCGAACCGTATCCGCACCATGTTTATCGATAGTAGTTTGCGGATCAACACCATTATTCTTTGATTTGGACATCTTAGTGATACCATCACTGATGACGCTCCTGCCGGTTTTAGTTTCAACAGCACTTATAGTGCGACCCTTATCATCCTGTTCAACAGTAACGTCATCGGGTGAGATCCATGTTTTGCGACCTGCATCTTCAGTGTAAAAAGATTCGGCTAACACCATTCCTTGGCAGAGTAAGCTCTTAAATGGCTCACTACTGTTAACTAGTCCTTCATCACGTAGTAGTTTGTGGTAAAAGCGAGCATAAAGGAGATGTAAAATAGCGTGTTCGATCCCGCCTACATACTGATCTACGGGGAGCCAATAATCGGCGCGCGCAGGATCAAGCATTGCGTTATCAAGATCAGAGCAAGTAAATCTGGCGTGGTACCAAGAGGATTCCATAAAAGTATCGAAGGTATCCGTCTCATGCTCAACTACCTGTCCATTGAGTTCAGCCATGCGCCAATTTTCATCTGCCTTTATTGGCGACTGTATGCCGTCCATTTCTACATCAGTAGGCAAGATCACTGGTAACTTATCCAGAGGAACGGCAATCTCTCCACCGTCAGCGAGGTTGTACATAGGGATTGGCGTCCCCCAGTAGCGTTGACGACTGACACCCCAGTCACGCAAGCGATAATTGGTGGTGACTGAACCGTGGTTTGAACTCTCAAGATCGGTGGAGATAGCATCGAAGGCAGAACTAAAGTCTAAACCATCATATTTACCTGAATTCGTTAGGATTCCCTTTTCGGTAAATGCTTGAGTATCGACTGAACATTCTTGACTATCATTGGGAAGAACGACCTGAGCAATAGGCAGCCCATATTTTTTGGCGAATTCAAAATCTCGTTGATCATGCCCCGGCACAGCCATTACTGCACCAGAGCCATAATCCATCAGCACGTAATTACCCACCCAGACTGGAACTGTCTCACCAGTTAGAGGATGAACAGCCGTGATACCTGTATCCATGCCCACTTTTTCCATAGTAGCCATTTCGGCTTCAGAGACCTGTTGGACCTGACATCTCTCAATAAAGCTTGCCAAGACTGGGTTCGTCTCAGCGACTTTGAGAGCAATTGGATGTTGGGTAGCAAGGGTTAAATAGGTGACGCCCATCAATGTGTCAGGACGAGTAGTATAAACCTCAAAATGCTGAAAGGTGTCAGTAGGTTGAGACAAATCAAACACCACATTTACCCCGCGGCTTTTGCCTATCCAGTTACGCTGCATGGTCTTGACCTGCTCAGGCCAATGATCCAAATCCTCCAGATCTTCGAGTAATTGCTCAGCATATTCAGTAATTCTGATAAACCACTGAGGGATTTCTTTCCGCTCAACTGGTGTATCACAACGCCAACAGCAACCGTCTATAACCTGTTCATTTGCCAGCACAGTGGCATCATGTGGGCACCAATTTACTGCGCTTGTCTTTTTATAAACCAGACCTTTTTCATAAAGCTTAGTGAAAAACCACTGTTCCCATTTGTAGTAATCAGGTTCACAGGTGGCCAGTTCTCGAGACCAGTCAATACCAAAACCTAAGCTTCTAAGTTGGGCCTTCATGTAGGCGATATTTTCATGAGTCCATTTTGCGGGCGCGGTATTGTTCTGAATGGCTGCATTTTCTGCTGGCAGACCGAAGGCATCCCATCCCATAGGGTGAAGAACGTTCTTGCCCTGCATCCTTTGATACCGAGCTATAACATCGGTAATCGTATAGTTTCGGACGTGACCCATGTGTAGTTTGCCACTGGGATAGGGGAACATGGCGAGACAATAAAACTTTTCTTTACTCGGGTCTTCGGTGACCTCAAATGTATTGTTGTCGTTCCAGAATGTTTGCGCTTCCCGCTCTATTCTTGCGGGATCATAGATTTCATCGAAGGCCATTAATATTCACTGCTTGTAGGGTTTGGTTAACAGCGTGAATTATAGGGGAATGTGCGTCGCTCTAACACCCATCAGAGTGGATTAGGCGATTAGCCTATCCACTCCAATAGAAACACCCTGTTTCGATGTAGGCGATTAACTGGCTCGGCGAGCGGGGATTCCCAGCTCAAGGAGTTTATCCGCTATATCTTCTGCAGATGTGGCTGCCTGAATTTCGCGGTCAACAAATAGCACTTTGCCGTCTTTACCAATATAAATAGTGTGCCTCTTCGGAACACCATAAAAAGCAAGCACATCGTAGGCTTCAGCGACACTCTTTGTTGGATCACTCAGCAGAGGAAAATCAGCATCATTTTCTTCAGCAAACTCTTTATTTGTTTCCAGAGGATCAACGCTCGCCATAAAATAAGCCACCTCTAACCCTTTCAATAAATGACCATTTTGAGCAAGTGACTTACATTCTATGGTACACCCGCTAGTAAAAGCTTTTGGATACCATGCGATAACAACAGCTTCCTTGTCTTGAAATTGACTCAAGGTATAAGTTTTACCATCGGTGGCTTGGAGTTCAAAGTCTGGCGCTTGATCGCCCACTTCCAGAGCGGTTACAGAAAATGAAATTGTTAGGCTAGCCGTGAGAGCTAATAAAATCTTACTTATTGTCATGTCTAGGATCCTCTAAGACGTTAGTTTTAATTCCTTTAATGAGTAACCACACGCAAAGCAGAGTGGAGAGCAGAACGATGGGCCATGATCCAGTTGTAGAAAAAGGAGTACTTCCTTCGCGAGCTTGAACAACACCATTGAGTTCTGAGCTACTGTGCTGCTCAAGACGTCGGCGTATCTTTCCTTTATGGTCTACTAAACCTGAAATCCCATTGTTAGTCCCACGTATGATTGGTTTTTCGTTCTCCAATGCGCGCATCTGCACCATTTGCATATGTTGCAGTGGACCAATTGAATTACCGAACCAAGTATCATTACTAACGGTTAATATTAATGAAGCTGCCTTACTATTACGCGCCACAAGGTTTGGATAGACCACCTCATAACATATTGCTGTTGCTATTAACTGGTCTTTAATAGAAAAAAGAGGTTGGTCAGAGGCTCCAATAGCAAGAGAGGACATAGGTAAATCAAAAAATTTAATTAAACCTCTTAGAGCTGATTCAAGCGGAACGTACTCTCCAAAAGGGACTAGGCGGGTTTTGTTGTACTGCCCTCTATTCTCGCCAATGGCCAGAACCGAGTTATGGTACTTTTCTTGGTTGATGTCGTAGGTGATGATGCCAGTTAACAATGTGGAACCGCTATCATTGGCTCGATCTGTCATCTGGCTCATGAAGTTGGGAATGCGCTGAGGCAAAGTGGGCACAGCAGCCTCAGGCCAAACAATAATATCACTACCCCAATGAACGTTAGTCTGACTAGCCAACTGCTTAAGTATTAGTTTTTGCTTTCCAGGGGACCATTTTTCATTTTGAGGAATATTGGGCTGTATCAGAGTAACCGTTAGGGGTTCGCCGGTGTTTTCAGTCCACTCGACGTTCTGGAAAAAATATCCTGATACCACCAAAATGGCAATAGTAGTCATAAGAGATTGAGTTGAGCGAGATCTTATTCGTCCATTAACTATTGAGGCTAAGAGCATGGCGCCTAGGCCCGATATAAAGCTTAACAAAAGCACACCACCTATTGGTGCCCAGCCATTTAACCAAGTGGAGGTATGGCTGTAACCTGCATAAAGCCATGGAAACCCAGTTAGTATCCAAGTTCTCATCCATTCGCTGATGACCCATATTGCGGGTAAGCCTAGCATCCAGGAGAGGGGATTCTGTGGTATCAACGCAGTAATCATGAAGGGAGCGGCAAATATAAGGGCTAAAAATAGACAAAATAAAGCTGTTGCTAAAATTGCTAAAGGTGCCGGAATAAACCCATACTCATGAATACTCACATAAAGCCAGCTGGCACCTGCAATGAAAAGACCAAAGCCATAGACTAGGCTATTAAAAAAAGCATGTTTGGCTGAAGTCTGCTTTAGCGATTGAAATAAGATGGCCATGCTGATTATTACCGCGGGCCAAACATCAAAGGGGGCTAAGCCCAAAGGGAAAATACCGCCTCCAACAAGAAGAATACAGCGATGTTGGAGTTTATTGGTAAGCCTCATGGAGTCTTTTTGGATACTTCCAGTAAGGTTATTTTTCGGCTATCTCCTGCGGTTACGGTAAAGTGGAAATTGTCAATTTCTACTGTTTCTGACACCTCAGGCAGACGCCCTAGCGCGTGAATGATAAGACCGGCGATGGTATCGAACTCATCATCAGATAAACCAACATCAAAATACTCATTGAAGTCAGCAATCTCTGTAATGGCATCCACTGTGTAACGATTCACGTCTATTTTTTGAATTTGCTCAGGTTCGTGCTCATCGGTTTCATCTTCAATTTCACCAACAATTTCTTCCAAGACATCTTCAATAGTAAGGAGACCAGAAACCCCAGCATATTCATCAATAACAATAGCCATATGGTAGCGTTGTTCTCGGAACTCCTGAAGCAGGACATTGATGCGTTTACTTTCGGGAATAATAGTTGCTGGACGCAACATACTTTTCAGATTGAAGGATTCTTTGCCAGATAGAACCAGAGGGAGAAGCTCCTTGGCGAGGAGAATTCCTTGAATATCATCAGAAGATTCGCCAACCACAGGGAACCGTGAGTGCTGTGACTGAATTACAATATTGAGTATTTCTTCCAGAGATAGATCAGCTTCGATAAACTTCATTTGTGAACGAGGGATCATTATTTCCCGGGCCTGAAGATCGGATACCTTTAGAGCACCCTCCATAATTTGAAGTGCACCAGCATCAATAATAGACTCGTTTTCAGCGCTCCGCAGCATGTCAGCTACTTCATCGCTGCTAGTTGGGTTAGGAGAGAATATTCGAGTAATCTTTTTCAGCAATGACGTCTCTGAAGTGTTCGTCGATGAGGATTCGTCGTTCATAGTTAACTCAATTATGCTCAGTTATTTCAGTGTAGGGATCTGGATAATTTAGGCCCCGCAAAATCGCTCTCTCTAATGTTTCCATTTCCTCTGCTTCATTATCTACGCAATGGTTATAGCCTAACAAGTGCAATACGCCATGCACAACCATATGCGCCCAGTGTGCATCATTTTTTTTATTTTGCTCTTTGGCTTCTTCTAACACTACGGGACCACAGATAACTAGGTCTCCCAGTATTGGCATAGGCTCTGGAGTGACTGCATCAAAGGGGAATGAAAGTACATTCGTGGGACCTTCTTTACCCCGATAGTGAAGATTTAATTCGGCACTTTCGCGTCGATCAACAATTCGAATATTGAGCTCAAATGGACCGGTTCGATTACCTATAGCTGCATTAACCCAAGATTCAATACTTGCGGCACCAGGTGTTTCCTGCAACGCCCAGGCTCTTTGAATATCTACTAAATTAGCCATAGTTAGATTAGTTAGTGATCTTTTTCGAAGGCATCATAGGCATCGACAATACTTTGCACTATCGGATGGCGAACCACATCGCGCGATTCAAAGTGAGTGAAGCTGATTTCTTCAACATCTTTTAAGACATCACAAACATGAGCTAAACCCGAGCTAACGCCTCTTGGTAAATCAATTTGAGACATATCACCTGTGACGACTGCCGTGGAGCCAAACCCAATGCGCGTCAAAAACATTTTCATTTGTTCGCGCGTGGTGTTTTGACTCTCATCTAAAATAATATAGGCGCCATTTAGGGTGCGTCCACGCATATAGGCTAATGGAGCAATTTCAATAACATTTCTCTCCTGTAACTTCGCAACCGTCTCAAACCCAAGCATTTCATGCAGAGCGTCGTAAAGTGGTCTTAAGTAGGGGTCTACTTTTTGTGCAAGATCACCAGGCAAAAACCCTAATCTTTCACCAGCCTCTACCGCTGGCCGCACCAACAAAATGCGCTCTACTTCGTCTCTAAGTAATGCCTCCACGGCACAGGCGACTGCCAAGTACGTTTTACCTGTGCCCGCTGGACCAACACCAAAGTTAATATCATGGGTTTGTATCGACCGAACATAACGTTGCTGGTTAATTCCTCGAGGCTTAATATTTCCTTTTTTAGTACGAATAATTGAAAAATTATCAATATCATTGACGGATTGAACACTGTGTGCAGATTGATCCATAGGTTTTGGTCTCTCAAATTGTCGGAGATGGAGGTGCACCTCTTCAGGTGTCACATCGCTGTAGTGGGCTGTCTCTTGGTAAAGGTTAAAGATGACATCAACAGCATGCTTTGCATCGTTTTCATCACCAAAGACTGCAAAGAAGTTGTCTCGGGAGCGTATTTCGACTTTAAGTCGCTGCTCGATTAGGTGCAAATTATCATCAAATTGACCGCGGAGTGAGGCAAGCCGGTGAGCATCATTTGGCTCAAGGGTGATATTAAAAGCAGAAGACTGAGTTTCCAGTTGTTTCAAGGGGTGTATTAGCGCCTATATAATTATTAACTATTCTTAGCATAGCTTGATCAAGGGATCAGCGTAAACTCTTTTTTAGTGGTTCGGAATGCAAAGATCGAAACGATAGAGAGTTAAGCCAAATGAAAAGGTTATTTCTCTAACCTAAAGTTGATCAAAGTCTCTTATGCCAATTGGCCTCGGAGGGAGTTGGGCAAAGCCTCGGTAATAATTGTTTCTACAAATTGTCCGATGAGGCTCTGATCAGAACAGCGAAAATTAACGACGCGATTATTTTCAGTTCGCCCTTGGAGTTGTCCAGGATCTTTCTTTGAAACACCGGTTACTAGCAAATTTTGTTTAGAGCCCACCATTCTCCGACTTATTTCAAATGCATTTTGGCTGATACGGCTTTGGAGAATTTTTAGTCGTTCCTTTTTTACCTGATCAGAAATATTGTCTGTCATATCAGCTGCGGGTGTGCCAGGTCTTGCGCTGTAGATAAAACTAAATGAAGTATCGAAACCAACTTGTTCTATCAATTTCATCGTTGCAGCAAAGTCTTCATCAGTCTCATTAGGGAAGCCGATGATAAAGTCAGAAGAAATGCTTATATCAGGCCGCAACTCTTTTAAGCGTCTAATTTTAGACTTGTATTCGATGGCTGTATGACCTCGTTTCATTGCCATAAGAATCTTGTCTGACCCACTTTGTACCGGCAAGTGCAGGTGGCTAACTAATTCTGGTACTTGAGCATAAACATCAATCAAAGCGTCAGAGAACTCCACTGGGTGGGACGTTGTATAGCGGATACGATCAATACCATCGATACTGGCGACAAAAGGGATTAGCTCGGCAAAATCACAGATGCTTCCGTCTGGCATGTCTCCCCGATAGGCATTCACATTTTGGCCGAGCAAGTTAACTTCTCGCACACCCTGATCCGCAAGTGAAGTGATCTCAGCGAGAACATCTGCTACCGGGCGACTAACTTCTTCTCCCCGAGTATAGGGGACTACACAAAATGTGCAGTACTTAGAGCAACCTTCCATAATGGAAACAAAGGCACTAGCACCATCAGCCTCAGGTTCTGGAAGCCGATCAAATTTTTCAATTTCAGGAAAACTGATGTCCACAATTACAGTACCATCAGATTTTCGGGATTCCATCATCTCAGGCAGACGATGGAGGGTTTGTGGGCCAAATATAACATCTACAAAGGGCGCTCTTTTAGCAATAGCTTCACCTTCTTGGCTGGCGACACACCCACCAACACCAATCACTAGATCAGGGTTGGCTTTTTTGAGGTGTTTCCATCGACCAAGTTGATGAAACACTTTTTCTTGAGCCTTTTCCCTGATTGAACACGTATTAAGCAGGATAACATCAGCATCTTGAGCATTATCCGTAGCCACCATATGGTGGCTTTCGCCGAGCAGATCACGCATGCGAGCAGAATCGTACTCATTCATCTGGCAGCCATGAGTGACGATATGGAGTTTTTTAACAGGCTTTTGCTGCATTGCTAAGGCTTTTGTCTTTAAAGTTCGCGCATTATAGCTCTGAGTACCTATTGCGCAACATTTTGCGATGTTATTAGGGTTGATTATGATATTATATTTATTCTTTTTAGGCGTGTAATGCAGAGAAAATCCATGGCCAGTGAACCTATTTACAGAATTACCTTTCTTAACCAAGGGGAAGTTTACGAGATCTATGCTCGTCACGTTTTTCAAAGCGACCTTTGGGGCTTTTTGGAGGTTGAGGAATTTATCTTTGGTGAGCGTTCTCAGATGATAGTGGATCCAGCGGAAGAGAAGCTCAAGAATGAGTTTTCGGATATAAAGCGAAGCTTCATCCCCATGCAATCTATCGTTCGCATTGATGAAGTTGAAAAAGAAGGTGCTGGAAAAATCACTCAGGCCAGCGGGGGTAATGTGAGTCCGTTTCCGTTTCCATCCATGGTTGGTGGAAAGCCCTCTGCAGACGTGTGATCCCTGTCTAATTGGCAGGTTTAGCACGGACTAGTGTTTTACGGTGTGCGGCGAAATGATCAGACTGTAGGCCGCTGCTTTTTTCAAGGATTTAAAGATGGCACAACCAAACGCTAAATTACTCCCTTTCGAATTTGCTCGAAGTAATGGTTTGTTAGTGCGTGAATCTGAGGGTGATCTTGTACTGTCTCCTGATGCTAGTCAGTGGGCGATTACTGAAGTTAGTCGCATAAATAACGGGTTCTCTTCGATTAGCAGAGTTGATAGCAAAGTTTTCGATAAAATGCTGTCAGAGATTTATAGTGGCAGAAAAAATTCTTCCGAATCGGTAATGGAAGATATTAAAGACTTTGTTGATATGGAGTCAGCCGCGGCCGATCTTGAAGATACGGGTGATTTGTTAGATTCTGAAGATGATGCTCCTATCATTCGATTACTCAACGCTATTTTGGCTGAATCATTAAAAGAAAATGCCTCGGATATTCATATCGAGCCCTATGAAAAAGAGTCATTGGTGCGTTTCCGGCTGGATGGTGTGCTGAGTACTGTGTTGAGCCCGTCCGCACAGATTACCCCCTTACTTATTTCTCGTATCAAAGTGATGTCAAAATTAGATATTGCCGAGAAGCGGCTGCCTCAAGATGGACGGATGAGCGTCAAGCTTGGTGGTCGCAGCATTGATCTAAGGATTTCTACGATGCCTTCAAGTCATGGCGAGCGCGTGGTAATGCGTCTGCTGGATAAAGACGCTGGTAAACTCCAGGTGGATGATCTTGGTATGCCATCTGCGACCTCTGTTCAGTTAGATGATTTAATTCGTCGGCCTCATGGCATTATTTTGGTGACAGGGCCAACAGGTTCCGGAAAGACCACCACTTTGTATGCTGCTCTACAGCAAATGGATCGTCAGGGACGCAATATTATGACGGTTGAAGACCCTGTTGAATATGATCTTCCTGGAATTAGCCAAACTCAAATTAATTTGCGCGCAGGTATGACTTTTGCTCGTGGTTTGAAGGCGATTCTCAGACAGGACCCAGATGTTATTCTGATTGGAGAGATTCGTGATGGAGAGACGGCTGAGATTGCCACTCAATCAAGTTTAACAGGTCACTTGGTGCTATCTACCCTGCACACTAATACAGCGGCTGGTGCTATCACAAGACTTCAAGATCTTGGGGTAGACAGCTTCTTATTGGCGTCCACTATTCGTGGCATTTTATCTCAACGTTTGTTGCGAAAGCTCTGTCATCACTGCCGCCAGCCGGTTGAGCCTAATGAATTTAATCGAGATCTTTTAAAATTGGAAGTAGGCCACAAAATATATGAGGCTGCTGGTTGTGAAAAGTGCAACAGTACTGGTTACGCAGGCCGCCAAGCCCTGTTTGAACTAGTTTCTGTGGATGCTCAGCTGCAAACCTTGATACATGAAAATGCCGGCGAAATCGAATTAGAATCTAAAATTCGAGAGCATGTTCCAAGTATTCGCGAGGCGGGATTCAGTCTTGTGCGTGATGGCATGACCACTATCGAAGAAGTTCTTCGTGTCACCAGCGTGTAGCTACGATGCCAACTTTTGATTATTCAGCGTATAACACTGCCGGAAAATTAGTAAACGGGGTTATTTCTGCCGACTCTGAGCGTCAGGCGCGACGACAGCTAAAGGATAAAAAGTTATTACCTTCTACCTTGGATGAGGTCAGTAAAAAAGCTAGTGGTAAGAGTTCAAGACGAGGGCGCGAGGCCAAGGTTGATAATCTCGATCTGTCTCTACTGCTTCACCAGCAGGCAATTTTAATTCAATCAGGATTGCCCCTTGAAGAATCTCTCCGCATGACCATAGAGCAGGCAGAAACTGATAAGCAAAGACGGTTAGTGGAGAGCTGGCGCAGTGAAATTACTGAGGGGCGTAGTTTTTCTGAGGCCCTGAGACGCTCACCCTATAAAATACCTGAAAGTATCGTCGCTGGTGTGGGTGTGGGCGAGGAGACAGGGCATCTCTATAAAATTTTGTTACGTCTCTCTGAAGAGTTAGAAACCAGTGCCGAGAATCGTAAAACGGTCACCCGTGCGTTGATTTATCCTGTGACATTGATCAGCGTGTCTATCATTATGGTATCGATTATGATGGTCTGGGTAGTACCTAAAATCACGGCGGTTTTTGCAAGCTCAAAGCGTGACTTGCCTTGGATCACTGAGGTTGTCGTCGCTATTAGTAATTTTACTCAGAACTATGGTTTGTTCATCGTGGGGCTTGTGATGCTGGCAATACTGGTCTTTAACCAGGCAATGAAAAGGCCGGAATTAAAGTTGCGTTGGCACTCAATGATTCTGAGCACGCCGGGTATGGGGCGTTGGGTGCGTATGGCTGATATCTCTGACTGGTCTCGAAATTTAGGGGTGCTCCTCAGTAGTGGTGTGCCTGCGTTGGCTGCTTTAAAAATATCGTCTGCGGTGGTCAGTAATCTTGCACTACAAAGTAGGTTCGATCGTATAACTGAAGCTATGCGTCAGGGAACCAGCCTTCACAAAGCACTAGAAGATAATCTAGAAGGCAGTGGGTTTTTAGTACACATGGTGGGTAGTGGAGAGGCCTCCAGTGAACTTGATAAAATGTTGTTGCGCGTCGCAGAATATTACTCAGCACGTCTAAATAACGCAGTGGAAGTATTTTTAAAGCTATTAAATCCCATTTTGATTCTGATAATGGGAGCAATGATTTTGGGCATTGTGGCCGCTATTATGCTACCCATAATGGACATGAATAATACGATATAAAAAGGTCTGGTTAAGAGGATATAAAATGAATATGTCAAACAAACAAACTGGCTTTACGCTCATTGAAATGATGATCGTTGTGGCAATCATGGCAATCATGAGCGCAATGCTGGCCCCTACTTTGTTCAATCAGGTGTCCAAGGCGGAGAAAGCGAGGACGGCCTCAGATATTCGTCAGATCGAAAGTGCGCTGAAATTTTACCGTTTGGATAACTACCGCTATCCAACACAATCTCAAGGGCTCCAGGCGCTGATAACAGCTCCCTCAGGGTCTGAGGCGACTAGTTGGAATGGACCCTACCTTGAAACTGTTCCCAAAGACGCTTGGAAACAAGACTACAGATACGCAAATCCGGGTACCCATGGCAAGCCGGTGGAGGTCTATACCCTTGGTGCAGACAATACCCAGGGTGGCACAGATTCCAATGCAGATTGGGGTAGCTGGAATGTCAATGAATGAGGCTTTGATGGTTTAGAAGCAATGCTTTCAGAAGAGCAATCTATGAGATACTCCAAGGGTTTTACATTGATCGAACTGCTTGTGGTGGTGGCAATTGTTGTCATCTTAGCGTTAGTTAGCATACTGGCGGTCAATCAATCGGCTGATCGTCGTTATCCTGCAGAGGCTGATAAGCTTCTTATTTGGTTGCAGCAGATAGCCCAGCGATCTTCTCTTGAGGGGGCAGCCTATGGGCTTGTTGCTAAAATCGAAGGGGATTCCCAGGCCACTATCGAATTACAACCGGTGATTTATTACCGTAAACGCTGGGTTGAAGTGCTGTCGCCTGAACCCTTTGTACTAGATCACAATGGCACTATTACGTGGGACATGGAGTCCATTGAAGCAGATGAATTAATTGTACAAAGCCGATCGGTGCTTCCCCAGATTAATCAGCGCGGAGAGATTGAAGAGGTGGAGGAAGAAGATTTTTTACTACCCGAGATTGCATTTCTTCCCGATGGGTATGTTGAGCCTGAAGGAGTCATGCAGTTGTCTTTTAATGCCTATAAAAATGCTTTCAATTACCAATGGGACGACACTACAAACAACATCATTATGGAACTGGTGGAGTCATCCCGATGAGAACAAATAGTCGTGGCTTCACGCTCATTGAAGTAGTCATGGCGCTTTTTATACTCAGTCTTGTTCTTAGCAGCACTCTTTTCGCGGTTCATCAATACGCTGATGAAAGACTGCGTATTAGAGACCGTATTCTGGCTAATCAGGTGGCTTGGAATCACCTAATGGACAGCTACCAGCACTCTCAAAAGTTGGCATCTAGAAGTCCAGGGGACTCACTCAAAACTAAAGGAGTGGACACCCAAGGAGGGCAAGACTGGCGTTGGGAAATAAAAGTTGAGAAAGCCATGGGCCAAGATCTTTACCGTCATGAAGTTCAGGTTAGCCTAGAGGGGAGCGACAACTTTAAATCTTCTCTTGCGGTCTACCTAGTCGGGAAGTAAATGGTGAAAAAAATCGCTAACAGGGAGTCCGGATTCACGTTGATTGAAGCAATCGTGTCACTGGCCTTGTTGGCAGTTATTTCAGTAATGTCTTATCAGGCAGTCGAAGTGGTTACCAAAGTTAACGAGCGCAGTCGAAGTGGAGTGGCAAGTGAGGCGCAATTACAAAGGGCGTGGCAAATTATTGGCCGAGATTTAATGCATATAAGACCACGACGATTTCATGACGGATTGGGTGATATAGAGGGCGCTTACCTAACTAATCCTAGTGATTTTGGTGTTCGTTTTAGTCGCGGTGGTGGCCCAATGCTTAGAACAAACCCCAGTGGCATGAGACGAGTTAATTATTCAATTAACAAAGATGATCAGTTGATACGAACATCATGGGCGATTACTGAATCTCCTCGGCAGAGTGATGGAACGACATTAATCCTGCTAGATAAAGTTCAAGACGTAGAGTTTAATCATCTGGATGGAAATGGTAATTATTCGGTTGACTGGCCTCCACTGAACTCACGTCAAACGGACAAAGCTTTGCCTCGAATGATCAGTGTAACCATAATTACTGAAAATGAAGTAGAGACCTCGAGGCTATTTCCTGGGGTGGTAAGTGATTAGTGCCAAGGCTAAAAAGCAACGAGGTGTTGCTCTTCTTGCGGCAATGATTCTGGTTCTTGCGGTGACAATGATTCTGTCAAATATATTTTATCGCCACCAAATTGAAGTCTCTCAGGCTATGGCATCATTGCACAGTGATCAAGCACTGCTGATTGCTCTGAGCGGAGAGGGCTGGGCAATGGAGTTGTTAGCTGAAGATCCAACAGGTGGGCAACCTAATCAATCAGACCATTATGGCGAAATTTGGGCTCAAGCTTTGCCGCTACTGCCAGTTGAGGGTGGCACACTCACTGGCTGTATTAGTGACTTGCAGAGCAAGATTAACGTCAATAATTTTCGATTCTATGGCTCTCAAGGACAAGGCTCAAAACGATCACTGCAAGCAGATCTTAACCAGTTAGAAAACATGAATATTGTTAAGACATGGTTAAATCTACTCAATCTGTTTGAAATTCCAACCAGTCCAGCTAGAGCAGCGACTATTATCGATTGGGTTGATGGGGACTCAGCAGTTACCAGCAGTTGGGGTGCTGAGCAGCCTGATTATGAAAGTTTCGAACCTCCGCGGATGGTGCTAAATGATGAAATTAGTGATGCCTCTGAGCTAGCAGATATAGCGGGTTATAATGTTCAGGAGGTTCAAATGTTATTGCCTTGGATTTCCGCGCTGCCGGTAACAGGCCCCCAGACTTCCGGCCCTATGGTAAGCACACCGATTAACATTAACACTGCATCTAGCGAACTGTTATTAGCCCTCGGTGGAAGCTTCGGCCAACAGTTTGTAGATGCCGTGGTTGAAGGTCGACCTTTTAGTGATATTGATACTTTTGAAGATCACGTCGAAAATTACTTAGGACTGGTTGTTTTGGATAGCAAAGGCAAGACGATTGAAAAGGCCAAGCAGATATGGCATCAAGATTTAGTTTCGGTCGCTACAGCGCACTTTAAGCTTTATCTAAAGGCGGAAATTGGTGAGGCAGAGATCGAAGTAACCAGTATAATGAAGAGATCTGGAAGTTGGCCGTTGTTTAAGCTAGACGTTATTGCTCGAGAAATAACAGTGGTTCCCTCGGTAGTACCCAGCAAAGCTGATTTATCTGAAATCGAAAAAATGTTTGCAGCAAAAGATAAAGAGAGTGATCTAGATCAGCAAATCGACATTGAACGTAATATAGTACAGCCTGCCTGTATGATGATGGAGATATAATTTAAAATGAGTGTCGATCACCTCTTCAACCTTGATCAACGTTTCAGTGATCTCACTGACCCTTTGAAGTCCGTGGCTGGAGCGAATGCCGAGCCTATGACCTTATGGGTACCATCGGAGGCTATTAGTCTACATTCTGTGGACATTCCAACCGCACCCCAACGCAAGTGGGCTGAACTACTTCCATGGATGCTTGAAGACAGAGTTTTGCAGCCTGTAGGTGAGATGCATTTTGTTGTTGCAGGTCGAGATGATGAAAAAATACAGATAATGGCCGTTAGCCGGCAAGACATGCTTGAGTGGATTCGCGTTGCAGAAAATGCCGGTGTTTCTGCTCAAGCCATGGCGCCAGATTTTATGGCGCTCCCTTGGGAGTCAGGAATTCTGAGTATTGGCTGGCGTGATGGGATATTGTTAGTGCGTCAGTCTAGCAATGACGGGTTTGCCGCCACCCCAGAAGTTGCTTGGGCGTTGGTAGACTCCATTTTAAACGACACCAGCGCTCCTCCGCGACTATCTATTTCTCTACCTGACGCGAGCATGGTTCCCGAGCATTTGCGAGACGGCGCCGATATCAATAACTCAACTGTTGATTGGGAGTTTGCTCATTTTCCCGCGGTAAATTTAATGACGGGAGATTTTAAACCAAAGGCCCAGGAAACGGCTTGGACTTTCTGGTGGCCCACCGCTGCTTCTGCTGCGGTTCTGTTGTTTATACTTGTAGGGTATTTCCAAATTGCTAGTAAAGATCTTGAGAGACAAATAGAGTCCAGAGAGAAAGTTTATGTGACGAGTTATAGTCAACTATTCTCTGGCCCGAAACCTAAGCCTTCTAGTATTAAAGACTTGGCCGAGGCAAAGATTGAACAGCTGTTCAAGCAGCAACAAAGTTTGCAAGCTACACCGATCGCAGTGCTGTCTGCTTTAGATTCGATCATGATCGCCTGCCAATGCGAGCTGAAGAGTATTAATGTTGATGGTGAGGGATTGGAAATGAAAGTGACTAATGGTTCCAAACTAACCAAGAAATCACTGAATATCCCTGGGTACCAAACAAGTTTAAGACAGGAGCAACAAGATAATTCTCAGTTGTTTGTCTTGTCGATCAGACCTGTAGTGAAAGGGAGGAGCAACTGATGAACGACATCATTGACAGGCTTCGATCAACATTTGATGGGTTAGAATCTCGAGAAAAGCAACTTGCTTCCGGTGGGGGGATTATCCTAATTGTAACTGCCGTATTCGCGCTTATCTCACCTATGGTGGCTAAACATAGCGAGCTATCTGAGCAGGCCGAGCAATTAAATGCAGACCTACAGTGGTTGGAGCAGCAGCGTGAGGTTGTGGTTCGCCTTAAAAATGGTTGTGCTAGCCGGGATATTGATAAAAGTTCTGATAGAGATAAGCTAACTAAATTGGTCCGTCGTAGCCAACTTCGCTTTAACTCATTACAAAATAATAATGGAACCCAGCGGTTGGTCTTTAGTGGGTCAGATGCTAACCGTGTGATGCATCTGGCGCATCAGGTTGCTTGTGCTGGATATACTGTTAAAGCCTTAGACGTAACGAGATCCTCTGTCACTGAGTTGAAGGGTTCTATGGAGGTTGTAGCCATTGAAAGTTGATCTAAACAATTCTCAGAGCGTTATTCGAACAATTCTCCTGGGGCTTATGGGTGTTTTGGGAGTTTATCTTTTATTAATAATTACAGATATTCTAGTTGAAGATTCTGAGCCTCAGCCATCGCCGCTTAAAAGAGTGACTTCAGGAAAAATAATACAATGGAACTGGTTTGGTGGAGAGAAAGCTGCCATGGTCACCCAAGTTGTACAGCAGGGACAGTCCTTACAAGATGCTAAAATCAATGCAGACTTGTTAGGGGTTATGCTATCTGCTCAGAACGCTTCTGCCACTCTAAAATTTAAAGGGCAAGCAGAAAAGGTATACCAAGTTGGCGATAAGCTTAGCGGTTCATTAGAGCTAGTGGAAATCCAAGCTTTTCGGATTATCGTTCTTGAGAATGGTGTGAGAAAACAGGTGTTAATGAAAAAGCCCGATGTCATTATGCAGACCGAGACTGTGTCTGATACATCAGGTCGTGATGTTCAAACCCAAGGTTTTGCTCTAGCGAACATGTTTGGGGCAGTACCTGTCAACGTTTCAGGTGATACAGGGTTTAAGATAAATAATCTTTCAACAGAGGTGAAGATGATGGCGGACATTCGTGATGGTGACGTCGTACTTCAGGTTGACGGTTTATCAGTGCAGGACTTAATGGCTAATCCTGTAAAGATGATGAGTTACAGTGCGGCAAATAGTTTGCCGGTCACGGTAATGAGAAATGGTCGAGAAGAAACTATTTATGTCAATGCAGCCAGCCTGTCGGCTAAAATGCTACCAACTTTGGGACTAAAACCCTAAAACGACGAATTTAATAGGAAAACGGAATAAATAGATGATAGTTAATACTTACAAAGCACAAGGTAAGAATCGCTCTTTGACCAGAATTGGCATCATTGCATGTCTTTTTTGGTCTCTGATGTCGGAGACATTTGCTGCTGAAACGGTACAGATTAATTTTCGAGACGCAGACATCCGCAGTGTGATTGAGAGTGCTGCAGAGGTTACTGGTAAATCATTTGTTCTGGACCCAAGAGTTAAAGGTAAGGTTACTATTATTTCTCCCGGGCCAATAGATTCGTCTTTACTCTATGAGGCTATTATTTCCGCACTTCAGGTTGGTGGGTTTCAGGCGGTTGAGGATGGCGCTATCACTCGAATTATTCCGTTTACCCAGGCTTTTAATTTCGCTGGTGGAGATGGTGATAACAAACTAGTGACTGAAATCATTAAAATTAACTATGTCCAGGCGGCTACCTTGGTGCCAGTAATCAAGCCTCTTCTTAGCAATGGAGCTAGATTATTAGCATACGCTCAAAGTAATTATCTAGTGATCTCAGATATTAAAAGCAACGTTAAAAAAGTGAAAACCATCTTGCAAGAGATGGATGATCCCGATCAAAACGCAGTAGAAGTAATTACTTTGAATCATATTTCTGCCGGAGAGGCAGTACATATCGCGGGCCAACTTAAACAGTTGCAAAAGCAAGAATTGTCTTTGGTTGAGGATGGACTGAATAATCGAGTAATTGTAAGTGGTCCAGGTATGGCTCGGACTGCCTTTAAAAATATGCTGAAACTATTGGATCTGCCTTCTGCAAAAAAAGGCAGTGTTGAAGTTATTTATTTGGACTACTCACGAGCAGCAGAGATCAAACCAATTATTGATGGCATGCTTGGGTCGGATGTTTTCTTGCGCTTAGCGGGTGAGTCAACCGGCGATACAAAAGGAAAAGCGGCCTACCAAGTAGAAATTGATGAGCTTAATAATGCATTGATTTTGGCCGCGCCCTCCGCGTTAGTGCGTGAAATTCAAAATGTGGTGAAAAAATTAGATCGGGCGCGACCGCAGGTGCTCATAGAAGCGGTTATTGCTGAATTGTCAGAAGAGCAGGCTCGAGACCTTAGCTCACAATTGGTGATTACCGGTAAGAATCGAGGTGGTTATATCTCTAATTTTGATGGCGTGCTAGCAGGTATATTAGGTACTGCGTTGAGCGGCAGTGCTGATGGTGCCAGTGCTGCTCAAGCGCTACCTAAAAGTGTTATTGGCGTGGTAGGAGACTTCGATACTGACACCAATCGAGGTATTGGATTATTGGTTCAGGCACTTAAGACCGATGGACGTACTAAGATTCTTTCTACACCCTCGGTGATTACGCTTGATAATGAAGAAGCCTCTCTCACAGTAGGTGAGGAGGTGCCTTTTCCTACGGGTAGTTATGCCAATACCAATAATTCTAATAGTGTCAATCCTTTCACAACGGTCAACCGTGAAGAGGTGGGGGTGATGCTCAAGGTCAAACCACAAATTAGTAAAGGTAACGCGGTTCGGTTAGAGATCGAGCAGGAATCGTCCGCGGTCAAAACGGGTACTGCGGACTCCCAGTTGGGAGCCACCACTACAAAAAGTACTATGCAAACCAATGTGATGATCCAAGATGGTGAAATCTTTGTTCTAGGTGGTTTAATTGAAGGAACTAGCGGTAACAGTGCGTCAAAAGTTCCGTTCTTAGGGGATATTCCACTGATAGGTAATCTATTTAAGTCCTCTAACAAGAATGACAGAGAAAAAGTCCTCATGATGTTCATTAGACCGACGATTATTCGCACCGCAGAAGATGCGAAGGCACTATCGAAGTCTAAATTTGACCATCTAATTACCCGAGATTTTGAAGGAGATGAAGAGGGCGCTGTGACCAAGCAAATCAAAGAATTTATCAATCAAGGGAAAACTTCAGATACCACTGAGTAATGGCAGGCTATGAGTATTTATTTACAGCATTTTGCCCTCAAGCGAGAGCCCTTCTCGATTGTTCCTGATCCGGGATTTTTATACCCTAGCCACCAGCATCGCCAGGCCGTTGCACACCTAAAGTACGGGCTTGACCGAGAGGGTGGCTTTATCTTGTTGACCGGTGAGGTAGGGACGGGAAAAACTACACTTACTCGCACTATGCTGCAACGTATCCCAGCCCATGTTAGGGTTGCTTACGTTTTAAATAGTAAACTCAATGAGACAGATCTTCTTGCCAGCATCTGTCACGAATTATCAATTAAGTTACCAAAAAACAAAGACCTGTCTTTTTCTAAGATTTGCATTGATGCATTGAATCAAAATCTGCTGGCAAGTCATGCAGAGGGAAAAAAAACCCTAATTGTTATCGAGGAGGCGCAAAACCTTAGCAATGACGTTTTAGAGACCCTAAGGTTGTTGAGCAATCTAGAAACTAATACGCAAAAATTACTACATATACTTCTAGTGGCTCAACCAGAGTTGATTGAAATTCTAGGGCAGCAAGATCTTCGACAGCTGAATCAGAGAGTAGTATCACGGTTTCATTTGCTGCCCTTAGATAAAGCTGAGGTAGTAAATTACATTAATCATAGACTGCACCATGCTGGAGCTAGCGCGCCTATTTTTGATGCTGGTTGTATCAGCGCCATCTTTAAATTAACGAAGGGTGTTCCGCGATTGATTAATTTAATCTGTCATCAGGCATTGGTAGCTGCCTACTCTTTGGGAAATAGGAAAGTATCGGCGGCCCTGGTAAAAGATGCAGCATCAGAAATTATGGGAGATTTGGGAAACTCTGGGGGGTCTAACAAGCCCATGTTAGGGTTGCTTGTATTGACGCTAGTAGCGGTGGTGAGTCTCAACGTACCTTTAATCAAAGAAATGATTGCTCCTTATCTTGTCGCAGACGCTGTGCTCCCGGCAGGGTCAGGGGGTCTGGATATTGAGGAGCCTGGAGCGATCGAAAAAGAAGTGTTGGCATCTACTGCCGCTGCTCTTCCAGCTAATCTCCAAGATGGCGAAGATGTTGTTCCTGAAAAAGAGGATGATATTGAAGTAATAACTGAAGAGCCCTTTCTCGTTGAAAAAGAATTGATTCAAGAATCAGTTAGCGTACCCACTAACCCTTTGGTTAACCTATTGGCACTTTGGGGCGCAGAGGCCCCTGAGGTATATACTTTTGAAGAACTTTCGGCCCTGGCGGAGGACAATGGGTTGCGCGCGGAAACGCTTGATCAGGCCACTATTTATAATCTTACTGTTATTGATCGACCTGGTATTGTAGTACTAAAAAAGTCCTCGGGATTAGCAAAAAGCCAGATGTTAATTAATGTAGATGAGTCAACAGTATATTTATTGGAGAATGGCGAAATCGTCTTGTTAGATAAGCAAATTTTTGAAGAGCGATGGACAGGTACTTACGTATATCTGTGGCAGCCTCCAAAGGACTTTCTTCTTCTTCAAGCTGATGATGTCAATAAGCCTGCTTTAAGTTGGTTGCAAGCAAAGCTTGGCGCAGTGTCGGAGGATTCATACAATATTATCAGTGGCGGTCGTTATACCGAGGCGGTTCAGCAGCAGGTGATCGAGTTTCAGCGCCAGCAAAATATCTTGCCTGATGGCATTGTTGGTCCCCAGACATTGATGAGGTTAAATCAGTTGACGGATGAAACGATCCCCAGATTATTCAAGGCTGATAATTAATGTCTTATATTTTAAACGCACTTAAAAAAGCTGAGAGAGACCGTCTTCGAGAGGATCCAAAAGAATTGGACGATTTTGCAAGTGCCCATTGGGATCCCTATAAACCCGAACCGGTTAAAGATTTGTCTTGGTTAAAAGTTACGGTAGTGTTGGTACCATTGGCCGTGTTAATTGGAGTTTATTTTGGTTCCACTGAGATATCCCAAGTGGAAGCGCCAAAATTATCACCTGCGATGAATGATTTAATACTACAAGTCGATGAATCTACAAATAGTTCCTCAGGCGAGCCATTACAGACAATTGAGACGCAACCTCTACCGATAGATCCTGTACAGATTAAAAATGAAGCCCTAGCTGTACCTGACTTAGTGATTGCTGGACATATGTATCTTAATCAAGGCTCGACATCGAACCGACTGTTTATTGGAGAAAGAAGCTTCCGTGAGGGCGATGCAATAGACTCGGTCTGGACCCTGGTGGCCATCAATTCGGATAGCTTTATGATTCGTGCAGATGATCGGGTTGAGACGATTCCTTTTCGTTAATCCGCAAAGACTTCTAGCTGAGATACTTTGCCGCGATCAAATCGTTTCGCTCTCCGATAGGGGAACACGTCAACGACATAACCCTCACGAATTCGCTCCTGTAGATCGGTCCAGAAATTGACGTCATAGAGCTCACTATGCATGGACTCGAACATTTTTCTCGCTTTGGTGTTACCTGAGAAAAATAGTCTGAACTCTTCGGGAAAAATATCATCAGGATTCACGGTATACCAAGTACCTGATTGCATCTCTTCTTGCTCGGTACGAGGTTCAGGAATTCGGCGAAAATTGCATTGGGTGAGAGTGGCTATTTCGTCATAATCATAAAACACCACGCGACCATGACGGGTAACGCCGAAGTTTTTTAGAGGCATATCTCCTGGAAATATATTAGCCGCGGCTAATTGTTTTATGCAGTTGCCATATTCTTCCATAGCACTTTTTATCTCATTATCATCAGCGCTTTCTAAGAAAATATTTAAGGGCGTCATGTATCGCTCGGTATATAGATGCCTTATCAAAAGTTTGTCATCACGAATTTCTATTTGCGATGGGGCAACCTTTTGTAACTCGTCTAGAAGTTCCTTTGAAAATCGATTAAGAGGAAATATAAGATTATCGAATTCCTGAGTATCGGCCATACGGCCAATACGATCATGGCGAGAAACCAGCCGGTATTTTTCACGCACTATCTGATGAGTCACTTCTTTGGGAGGGGCGAATTTGTCTTTGATAATTTTAAATACAATATTATAAGAGGGCAGGGTGAATACAGACATCACCATACCTTTGATGCCAGGTGCAACCACAAACTCATCAGATGAGTTGTTTAGATGAGCGACAAGTTGGCGATAAAACTCACTCTTAGCATGTTTTGGAAACCCCAGTGAGTTGTATATTTCATAATCAAGTTTGTTAGGCATTAAATGTTTCAGGAAATGTGCATATTGATATGGAAGAGGGGCATCGACCATAAAGTGATTACGAGTAAAGCTAAATACGACGCTCAGCTCATCGGCATCAAAGAGAGCGGTATCGACGTAGAGTCCATCTTGCTCATTATTTAGAATCACTAGAGCCATTGGGAAAGTTTGGTTCCCATCCACTACTCGACCTACCATATAGGCAGCTTTACTGCGATAAAAAGTTGATTCAAGTAAATCAAATTTAATCTTGTCAGGTGTATTCTTGAGGTGTGGGGCTACCTCTTTTACAAATACGTCCATGATGCAATCTAAATCTAATGACAGATCTTCCATTGGCAAGGAAAATTCTGCCTCTTCGAGAATGCGCTTAAATGTATCGCGGAAACCCTCCCCCTCGTATCGAACATAAATACTGTACTCAGCCTCGGGCGCTTCGATTAGCTGGGAAGAGATCACATAGATAATATCGTCACTGATCTTGTCATGATCATGAATATCACTGAACACAGAATTAAAAAATGTTTCTGCGATTTCAAAATTAGGAAAATTGAATACCAACTGTGTATAGGCCTTTTTAGCCTCTCGCCAAAGAGTGAGATTTTCTAAATCTTTGTTAGTGACCATACCAAGGTATTGGACTGTCTGTGCTACCTTATCTTTGTATAGCTCCAGACGCTCCACGTTAGCCTCGCGCACACCATGCCAATCGGCCTTCTCAAATCGCGCTTTTGCGGTTAGTGTTGAATTGAGATAGTCAGCAAAATAACTGCGGAATCCATTGAGTATGGTTTTCGCCATACGCCGCGCTGTAGAATTGTGTATTAGCGGTTGCAGTGCCATAAACTAGATCTCGCAGACCTTAATCTAACAGTTTTCTTAGATTATTAAGTTGCTGTTGATTATGCTTCTTAGTCGCCGGTAATTCAGTCAATTCAGCCACTGAGGCTGTTGCATCAACAATAAGTTTCTCTCCAGCCAAAACACGATCGCAGTACTGTTGATAAATTTCAGTGAAAGCAGGAAGCGCCTTTGATTCAATTTCATTGGCTAACATGTGCCAGCCAGCATCACGACCTGTTAGATAAACCGCTGGATGAGACCATTGTTGTTGAGCTTTAGGGCTGCGTTTATTACAGGCTTCTTGATAGGCTTTTCTCGGATTAGCCAGTCCAGCGGGCATGCCAACCTGACGGCAGGCACTTAGCATTTTATGCAGTGTAGGTAGGTATTCACTCTCTGCGATAATTTTTTCTGCGGCACCGCAAATAGTCTCAGAAGAGAAGTGGTCTAGTTTACTCAACCAGAGTTTTTTGGCGAGATTTTCAGACTTTGTGTTGTCACCGAATGCACTGTAGTACTGGTTGTGATAATTCACTCGAAACAAAGCAAAAACCTGATTGACGGCATCAACCAGTTTAGGGTTTATTGGCGAAGCCTTAGGACGCCCAGCTGCGGTCGGAGAGCGCGTCGATGATGCTGCGATCTCGGATGCGACCTTTTGAATGTCCTTGCTGTTTGCCATTTGAAGATTCCGTAGTTAATTTACTTTGGTATGCCCACTGTCGTTTCACATACTGCAAAAATTTGGTACTCCACGAACATTGCGGTGTGCCGTTCTCCTGCCAGTATAAAACAAACTCAGGAATAATTTTTTCAGCAAAGGAACGCTCTATATTTGCCATCTGTAATACATCATATACCGCTTCCTTGGGTTGCCATTGGGAGGTGATTATTCGTGGCATGCTGTCTTGATCCATGATTCCAGTAAAGAACTGCCATTGGCGTCGTACATGATGAATAAATTTAGAGTCCCAAGTACTAGAGACATCTCCTCGATCACGCCAGTATAGAATAAACTCTGGTATGGCATCGTCAACAAAATTGCCACTGATGCCACCTTTGGTGATGAGAATATCCAAAGCATCAATTGAGGGTCTCCAGGCTTCTGTTACTGAGACTTCTTTGCTCTTTCTATTTTGAGTTGCCTGAGCTTGTTGCCACTGCCGCCATACTTCTTTGATGTATTTTGATTCCCAACTATGGCGCGGTACATTTCTATCGCGCCAATAGGACACGAATTGTGGAATTTGCTGTTGTGCAAATTCTTTAGTCACTCCCAACTGAGCCAATTGCCTCAATGCATCTTCACTAGGCTGCCAACTGCCTCCGATAGTCTTCGCTGATTTTGGCTGATTTTGCATAACCATCGAACGATTGACACCCGAGGAGTTGGCTAATGTGGATTGCGATCCAGATGTTTCGTTGAAGGCAAATTTAAATGCCTGACCGGCTGTGAATGGGCCGCCGCTAATCAAAAGCAGTCCTTTTTCATGCAAGCTTGCTGACAGCCGACGAACATCATCTTGCCCCCAGAACGGTGATAGTGTGAGGAGCTTCTCACTTGGTAGGGTTACCCAATTAAAACCATTACTGGTCTCAGGATTTCCATGGGTGATACATTCCTGCAAAAGTTGCAACAACACCGTCTCTTCAAGACCGATAGTAGCGGCCAAAGTAGGCGAAATGACAATAGGTTTTTCCGGAATTAACGACATCATATTACTGTATCAGAAAGCCACCGATTGGACGAGATAAACCTAACACAGGGCCGTATGTATATTTACGTAACAAAAATTCACGTCATCCTTCGTTATTTCAAATACTATTAGCACTGTACATAACAACAGTAATGAGCTTAAATACAACTTAATAGGAATAGGAGAGTTACGTGGCGAGCAAGACTAAATCAGCTTTCGTTTGCAATGACTGTGGAGCTGATTATCGGAAATGGCAAGGGCAATGTAGTGAATGCAATGCATGGAACACATTGTCTGAGGTGCGTTTAGGCCCTTCATCAAGAGGTGGAGTTGTTCTGCGTCCGGGCTTCGCTGGGAGTGTAGATAGTGCCGTTAAAACTTTGTCTGAGATTGCCCTTGATGAAATCCCAAGAATAAGCTCAGGAACTGGCGAGCTAGATTTGGTGCTGGGCGGTGGGTTTGTGCCCGGGTCTTGTGTGCTACTTGGAGGGGAGCCTGGTGCTGGTAAGAGTACAGTTTTGTTGCAGACCCTCTGTACCATGGCTGACAGCAACAGTGCGCTATATGTGACCGGCGAAGAATCACCGCAGCAGGTGGCTATGCGTGCAGCTCGGCTAGATTTACCTACTGATAAGCTCGAAATTATGGCAGAGACATCGGTGGAGACGGTCTGTGCTATTGCCGAGCAGAAGCGCCCCAAAGTACTAGTCATTGACTCTATTCAAGTGATGCATTTGGAAGAAGTGGCCTCTGCGCCGGGCAGTGTCTCTCAGGTCCGCGAAAGTGCGGCAATGTTAGTAAGATTTGCCAAACAAACTGGAACAGTACTAATTATGGTGGGTCATGTGACCAAAGATGGATCCTTAGCGGGTCCCAAAGTATTAGAGCACATGATTGATTGTTCTTTAATGCTAGAGGGCTCCAGTGATAGCCATTTTAGGACACTCCGAAGTAATAAGAATCGTTTTGGAGCGGTAAATGAACTTGGCGTCTTCGCAATGACTGACAAAGGTTTGCGTGAAGTACCAAATCCTTCAGCGATATTTTTGCAGCGTGGAGAGGAAGTGTCATCTGGTAGTGTTGTAATGGTGGTTTGGGAGGGCACACGACCGCTTCTGGTGGAACTGCAAGCATTAGTCGATGATAGTCATTTAGGCAACCCACGCCGAGTTACAGTCGGATTAGATCACAATCGATTATCAATGTTATTGGCGGTTCTGCATCGACACGGCGGTATCATGGTGGGTGATCAAGATGTATTTGTGAATGTGGTAGGTGGGGTCAAAGTGCTTGAGACCAGTGCCGATTTAGCGTTGATACTGTCAGTGATATCTAGTTTTCGAGATAGCCCCCTACCCAAAGATTTGGTTGTTTTTGGCGAGGTAGGACTAGCTGGAGAAATTCGACCCGTCGCAAACGGTCAAGAACGTTTGCGAGAAGCTGCTAAGCATGGGTTTAGTCGCGCTATCGTGCCCGCGGCGAATATGCCTAAACAGCCTATAAAAGGCATGACGATAGTGCCTGTGCGAAGGGTAACTGAAGCCCTTGAGGCTCTATCTTAGCCTCCTGTTTTTTGGCAAGTTACGATCAACTCGTCATTATCACGACAAATATTAATTTGTTCTTAAAGTTGTTTGACATCTAAGTACCTCGGGCGTACATTTCCACCCTTGCTTCGGCAACAGGTTCTTGACACTAGAAAGCTTAGTTGAAAGTTAAACGGGAAATCGGTGCGCTAGCTCCATTATTGTAAATAGCCAACCCGATACTGCCCCCGCAACGGTAAATAAGAATGTTCGATAGTAACGCCACTGTGCAATCGCATGGGAAGGTTATCGAATAGAGCAGATAGCTCACTTATGAGTCCGGAGACCGGCCTGTCGCTACGCAGACAAACCGCGGGGTGCGGTCTTGTGCTGATTGACAGATTCTGTCGTTCCGCCCTTCTCTTGCTCCTCGTATCTTTTTAAACGGAATCACTCGGGTGTGAGTGCAAGAGATCTATAATATGAAGTTAAACAAACATTACTCCGCAGCGTTTGCGCTGGCGGTTAGCTCCTTTAGCGCGCAAGTAATATCAGATACTAATGCAGAAATAGAAGAAGTTCTTGTATCTGCGTCCCTTATGCCTATCACAGCTTCTCGTTCAGCCAATGCTGTTACCGTGATTGACAGAGCGCAATTAAGAAACCGTGCAACGGTTAGTCTTAGTAATATTCTTCGCGATGTCCCTGGATTTTCAGTGAGTCAAGTTGGAGTTTTAGGATCGCAAACTCAGGTTCGTGTGCGTGGTGCAGAGGCTAATCATTTGCTTGTAACAATTGATGGAGTTGAAGCCAATGACCCTTCTCAAGGTGATGAGTTTAGCTGGGGAACCCTTACTGCGTCCGACATTGAGCGTATTGAAATTATTCGTGGACCACAGAGTTCACTGCGAGGCAGTGATGCAGTGGCAGGCGTAGTCAACATTATTACTCGGAGTGCTGAAAAATCCAGTGTTGGTCTGTTCTTAGAAAGTGGTAGCTGGGCTACTCATCATAGTGGATTTAACATTGGTCATAAACAAGGTGATTTCGATATTCGCTTCGGCCTTAGCCATATTGAGTCAGCGGGAGATAATATTGCTCGCACAGGTGATGAAAATGATGGTTATCGTAATACTACCTATAACATCAGATCAGGTCTGAAGTTGAGTGATCAGATGGACATCTCATTTGCTGCGCGAGAGTCTGATGGTATGAATCAATTTGACGCTGATAATGATTTTGATGGCTTGATTGAAGATCAAGACAGAGTCTCAGAGTTTGAAAATAGCACTATGCGTTTTCAAGGCGACTATTCTTCCAAAGATGGTACTTGGCAGCACAAAGTTCTGATAAGCCAATCCAAAAGCGATAATACCGCTTTTGCAGACAAGGCTAAGGGCAATGTAACCGCATCAACAAAAGATCAAATTCAGTATATCGGGTCTTTTACGTGGGATCAGGGCGCACAGAATATTGCTGCTTTAGTTGAGCGTGAAGAAGAAGATTGGATGCAGCGCGGCGAGATAACATGGGGCGTTTATGACCCTAATCAAGATCGGGAGCGTGATACTGATAGCGTGGCGGTTGAGTATCGTACGGATATTAATGACCATCTAACGCTAGCTGCCAGTGCCCGGCATGATGATAATTCTGAGTTTGACAGCGCAAAGACTTACAGAGCAGAAGCGATTTATCAATTAACAGAGGCAATACGTCTTCGCGGTGCCGTGGGTACGGCGGTTAAAAATCCAACATTTACCGAGCGCTTTGGTTTTTATACCAATTTCATTGGTAACCCAAATCTAATTCCCGAAGAATCGACAAGCTGGGAGTTAGGTGCTGATCAATTAATTATGGGTGGTGCTTTAACTCTATCCCTTACCATATTCGAAGCAGAGTTAGAGAATGAAATAGACGGATTTGTCTATGATCCAGCGACCTTTGCGTATACCTCTAACAATATTAATGGTACAAGTGAGCGCAAAGGTGCTGAACTAAGTGCGGTGGGTAATATATCTGAATCAATGTCACTGTCTGCGGCTTATACCTATATTGATTCAACAGGCGATGATGCCGTCAGAGAAGTGCGAAGACCGAGACACATTGCAAGTCTAAATTTAGGATGGCAGGCAGCTCATAATCTTCGTTTAAATACCAACATTCAGTTTACTGGAGAGCAGACTGATGTTTACTTCCCACCTTTTCCGGAGCCATCACAGGTTGTTGCTTTAAGTAACCACACTTTGGTCAATATTAATCTTAATTACTCGGCGACTGAGAAGTTTGAGATGTACCTTAAGCTAGAAAATGCTCTCAATGAAAACTATGAGGAAGTATTTGGTTATCAGACACTAGGTTTCGGTGCCAGCTTGGGATTGCGCTATAGTATGTAAACCACTCCTCTTTTGAAAAAATAAGGCTTTTAAATATGACAGACAAAAATAGTGAGAAAGAAGAGCGACATAAGAAAAAGATGCAAAAGCAAAAGCAGAGTATTGATGCAACAATCGCCTCTGCTGTCAAAGAACAAGGGGTCGTTGTTTTACTCACTGGCGATGGCAAGGGCAAGACTAGCTCAGCATTTGGCATGGTTTTGCGAGCTCTTGGATATGGATATAGAGTTGGCGTAGTTCAGTTTATAAAGGGAGAGCAATTGTCTGGAGAAGAATTGTATCTTAAAAATGAATTACCAGAAGTAGACTTTTATCAAATGGGGACGGGATTTACTTGGGATACTCAGGATCGCTCAGGTGATATTGCAGCAGCAGAAAAGACGTGGGCCGTAGTTGAGCCTATGTTAAAAGATGAACGTTACCATTTGGTGATTTTAGATGAAATTACCTACATGCTAAGTTTCAAATATCTGGATGAAGATAGAATAATTAATGCCATAAAAGCACGACCCAAAAATCAAAGTGTTGTTTTAACAGGGCGTGGCGGCGGAAGTGCCATTAGAGATATTGCTGATACGGTGTCTGAAGTTAAAGATATAAAGCACGCCTACCATTCAGGTATAAAGGCTCGTAAGGGCGTGGACTTTTAATTGCGTAGGGTATCTGCGCAAGGTCTCAGTATTTTGTTATGGGTTTCTCTACCCGTAGCGGTAATGCTGGGCCTTAACGCAGGTACCGTCAATATCCCTATTGATATAATTATTCAGCAGAGTACTAGTCTCTTCTTACAACCATCAACCACTGATATCCACACCGACCAAATTAATACTATATTGTTTGACATCCGTTTGTCGCGCATCTGTCTGGCATTTCTTATTGGAGCGATACTTGCGATAAGTGGTGCTGTTATGCAGGGGCTGTTCAGGAATCCGTTAGCTGCGCCCTCACTTATTGGTGTGTCCAGCGGTGCATCGGTAGGAGCAAGTATCGTCATTGTTCTGACAGGAGCGTGGCTACAAACTAATGCTGTGCTTGGATTGTCAGTCGTTGCTCTGGGAGCTTTTATTGGCAGTTTTTTAATAACTCTTTTAGTCTTTAGATTATCGACTTCCACTCTCGGCACGTCAGTGACTACTATGCTACTTGCAGGAATAGCTATCAGTGCTTTAGGAGGTGCAGTTAATAGCTTACTAAGTTACTTTGCCGACAATGAAATGCTTCGGCAAATCAGTATCTGGCAAATGGGAAATCTCAGTACAGCCAATTGGACACGCGTGTCTATTGTTGCGGTAGTAGCCGTTGTTGTACTCATTCTTTTTCCCAGAGAAAGTAAGTCTCTCAATGCACTACTGTTGGGAGAATCAGAAGCGCGACATTTGGGTATCGATGTTCAGCGCGTAAAGAAAAGATTAATTCTACTGACTACTCTGGGAATAGGCACAGCCGTTGCAGTTGCAGGAATGATCGGATTTGTCGGCTTAATTGTGCCGCACATAGTGCGTCTTTTAATAGGGCCCGATCACCGTTGGTTGTTGCCAGTTTCTGCCTTAGCTGGAGGTATTTTGCTGCTCATAGCTGACACTCTTGCTCGGGTTATTATAGCTCCAGTGGAGCTACCTACTGGTATTTTGACTGCTATTTTGGGCGCACCATTCTTTATTATGTTGCTGATACAACAGCGAAGAGAGTTCTAGTTTATGGCGTTTTTAGCGGATAATATTTCGCTTCACATGTCGGGATTTAATATCCTTAGAGATGTTAATGTTGCAATAAATACAGGACAGATTACTGTTATTGTGGGGCCTAATGGCGCGGGCAAATCAAGCTTCATAAAAGTACTCAGTGGCGACATTTTGCCAACACAGGGACAAGTTATACTCAATGATAAAGCTCTGAGTGATTGGAGTCCTGACCAAAGAGCAAGAATGGTCAGTGTATTGCCCCAGCATAGCTCGCTGAATTTTCCATTTAATGCTTCCGAAGTTGTTGCTCTTGGGCGGATTCCGCATCAATCTGGGAAGGTGAGAGATACTCATATAGTCAAAGAGGCTTTGACTACTGTGGATGCCAATTACTTGGAAAGTCGCTTTTTCACTCAGATGTCTGGGGGTGAAAAACAGCGGGTGCAACTGGCCAGAGTGTTGGCGCAAATATGGGAGCCAACCACTACTGGCAATCAGTTTTTGGTTCTTGATGAGCCAACATCAGCATTAGATCTTTCGCATCAAGTCCTTACCTTAAAGATTGTTTCAGAGTTAGCAGAGCGAGGTGTCGGTGTTGTCATGGTTGTGCATGATTTAAACTTGGCAGCTCGGTGTGCGGATAATATTATTGTGTTTGATAAAGGCACTATAGTCGCCCAAGGAAGCCCTGATGAGGTCCTAAATGAGCAACTTATATCTGATGTTTTTGGTATCACACCCTTGATATTAAAACACCCAGTCACCGGTAAACCTTTAGTGGTCAACTAATGCAGACTCTTTTTGTATCCTTGCGCGTGGCCTTCAGTATGTTTGTAACTTCATTGGCACTATCTTCGCATGCTGCGATCAGTGTAATGGATGATCTAGAGAAGGAAATAGTGTTAACAGAACCAGCAAATAAGATCATTAGTTTAGCTCCAAATATCACTGAAATACTTTTCCATATTGGTGCTGGTAGCCAAATAATCGGCGCTGATGAATATAGTAATTATCCTGAAGCCGCGAAACAAATTATTCGCGTAAATAATCATTCAATAGCCAATTATGAGCTTATTCTTTCTTTAAAGCCGGATCTCATATTAGCGTGGTACTCTGGTAATGGAGTCGAGGTTATTAATCGATTGCGGGAATTAGGGTTACCTGTCTTTGTCATTGAAACAACGAAGATTAAAGAGATTCCCGACCTATTTAAACGATTGGGAAAAATTACTGGTAATGAAACACAAAGTATTCAGGCTGCGTCTGAATTTTCAGAAAAGTTAGTTAAGCTTCAGTCACTTTATGTGGACAAAAAGAAAGTAAAAACGTTTTATCAGATTTGGGATGACCCCATAATGACTTTAAGTGGAAAGCATTTAGTCAGTGATGTGATAGACCTATGTGCAGGTGTCAACGTGTTTGCAGAGGCTCAACCTTTAGTTCCTCGGGTCAATATAGAGGCAATTATAAATGCCGACCCTGAAGTTATTTTATCCAGTGGGTCTGAGGAGCGTATTGCGGGGTGGAGAGAAAAATGGAGCCGTTGGCCAAGTATTTCTGCCGTAGACAAGGGTCATCTATACCTTATTCCTCCCGATTTAATGCAGAGGCAATCTAGTCGAATTTTAGATGGTGCCACTTATGTTTGTGATTTTCTTGATAAATCTAGGGTTGAAAAATCAATAATGCCGCAGACATAAAAAAGCCGCTGATACAAATCAACGGCTTGAGCTCTTAATTGTCCTGCAATATTTTTATATTACTTTATTTTGCAGTAACAGTTGAGCCTTATAATTCTCATGAAAATCTTATTATTATAAGTCGTAGCCCCTCTCATCATGCTCAACGAGATCTAAACCTCGCACTTCATCTTCCTCATCTACCCGTAATACTAGCAGTTTATCGACGAGTTTCAAGAGTATATAGGAGACAATGGCTGTATAGGCAAAAGTAGCGATGATGCCGACTAGCTGAACAGAGACCTGACTAACCATATTCATTCCCTCGTTATAACCTTGACCGCTAAATACACCAAGAGCATCTGAGGCAAAAACACCAGCCAAAAGAGTACCAAGCATACCTCCAACACCATGGACTGGAAAAACATCTAGAGAGTCATCAATTTTAAAACGTTGTTTAATCGCTTGGGTTGCGTAATAACATATGACACCGGCACTGAGTCCGATGATGAGCGCACCTGCCGGTCCTACAAATCCCGATGCTGGAGTGATAGTGCCGAGACCCGCTACCATGCCAGTTACGATACCGAGAACTGAAGGTTTACCATGCTTAGTCCACTCCATCATCATCCAGGCTAGTGAGCCTGCTGCTGCGGATATATGAGTCACTAACATAGCCATTCCAGCATCTCCGTTAGCCGCCAATGCAGAGCCTCCATTAAAACCAAACCAACCAACCCAGAGCATACCTGCACCTGTTACGGTCATTGTAAGGTTGTGCGGAGGCATTGCCTGACGCGGAAATCCTTTACGATTGCCTAATACTAAAGCTGCAACAAGAGCACCGACACCCGCAGTAATATGTACGACGGTCCCGCCAGCAAAATCTAATAGCCCCATCTCGCCTAACCAACCACCCCCCCAAACCCAGTGAGTGATAGGAGCATAAACTAAGGTTAACCAAAGCCCACTGAACAACAGCATTGCACTAAAACGCATACGCTCGGCAAACGCCCCAACAATCAGTGCAGGGGTAATGATCGCAAAGGTCATTTGAAACATAGCAAAAACTGATTCAGGGATATCTCCAGCCATACTGCCCTCGGTGACTTTTCCGAGGAATAAATTGTCTAAATTCCCGATGTAAGCATTCATCGATCCGCCGTCACCAAAGGCAATACTGTATCCAAAGGCAAACCAAACAATAGATGCTAAACAGGTAATAGCAAAGCACTGCATTAGAACTGACAGAACGTTCTTAGAGCGAACTAAACCACCATAAAACAGCGAGAGGCCGGGAATTGTCATAAACAGAACAAGCGCTGTTGAAGTGAGAATCCATGATGTATTCGCAGCATTTAAGTCATCCGCGAAAGCTTGTATAGGAAGTAAAGCAAGTATTATTGCTAGTGCGGTCATATTTGCCCGCTGATACTGAAAGAACATAATTTTCCCCTAGGAATAAGCACCAAATAAGTGCACAAAGTGTCATTGCGTATGTAAAATCGCACCATTATCTTCCATAAAGAATGGAAGAAAGCGGTCTAGATCGACTTATATAGCAAAGAAAGCAATAACCGTGCCGTAAAGGTGCGCCTGCACCTGCTAAGGGCAACGGTGGTTACGGCATACAATGCAGAGTGGGTGTGACGTTTGAATCGCTATGTTAGGATTAAAAAAGCCAGTAGCAGCCACAGACGACTAGCGAATTTCTAAGTTCACTATATAATCCCTTGGCTTTGACACTCCTTGGCGGGGTTTTGAGTCTATATAGAGAAAAGTTACGTTAAAAAATAGATTGAACTTCAACCGGCGTGACACTAATAACTATGCGCCGCAGCATAGGGAAGTAAATATTTTCTAGGGGAGAGTATGAAGGCATTTTCATCAGTTCAATTAGATTTACTCTACAAGGGTTTTAAATATTTTGTCTATAGCCTATTAACACTCAATATCATTTTATTTTTTCAGGAAGAATCTTTAGCAACGCAGCAAACCTTTAGTCAGGGTATTACCATAAAAGACATTATTCAGGGCTTTGCAGCTACTATTGATACGGCTGCTTGGGTATTGTTATTGTTGCTGTTTGAGCTAGAAACCTCTGTTCTGCAGCCAAATACTTTATCCAAACCGAGAGTGAAAATAAGTTTTGCTTTGATTCGCGTGTTTAGTTATGGATTTATTATTTACGCTTTTTACGGTTATATTTCTAAGATGCTGCTGATTAGTGGCATTTCGCCGTATCCCATTGACGATGTTTGTGCTCTCATCGCACAGAATTTTTCAACAATTGATAACTTAGATGAATATCCAATACTTGTTGTGGATAGCTGCAGCCATCTTAACAACCAAGAATTATTTAAATTGAATGGTCAGAAGATCATTGGTACAGCTGATCAATGGTCAGCCATCCAATGGTTGACGCGGGTAGATGTAATTAATTCTATCACCTGGATTATGGTGGTATTGGTGCTTGAGGCAGATGTGAGATTGCAGCAGCAAAGTCGTTTTGAAGGTACTCTGGTTTCAGTGAGCAAGCTAATTAAGATCTTGCTGTACACAATCCTGTTCGCTGCCGCCACTTATTGGGGGTTTCTGGGGGACTTTCTCGATTTTTGGGATGCCTTCATGTGGTTAGTGGCATTCTTCTTCATTGAAATGAATCTATTTAAGGATGATCAGGCGGAACCAAATATTGGATAATTTATGCTGGATCTTTAGCTACAATTGCTAGAATTAACTTAGCGATACAGCTCAATTTTCCCTGATCATTTTCTAATCGTATCTCCCAGACATGGGATCGCTTACCTAAATGGATTGGCCGTGCTGTGCCTGTAACCATTCCTGAGGAGACTGGACGCAAATGCGTGGCGCTGACTTCTTGCCCCAGACAAAGCAGCGAGTTCGTGTCAATTACATGAGCTCCAGCAATACTTCCTAAAGTTTCAGCTAGGACGACATTGGCTCCGCCATGAACAATACCGTACGGTTGAAAGGTACGTTTATCAGCAGGCATGGTGCCAGAGAGATAATCGTCACCCACTTGGGTAATTTTAATCCCAAGATGTTCGTCAATAGTACCTTTACTCATTGCATCAATTAGTGCTGGATCAGGTGTTCTATACCAAATACTAGCCATGATTAATCCTTAAATGTTAACGAACTAGGTTTTCAGTCGTTTGTGCTTAACCCGTTTTGGTGAAGCATCCCCGCCGCTCCGTTTAACAAAGTCCTCGTGATACTCACTGTAACTGCCTTCAAAGAAAACCACTTCTCCATTATCTTCATAGGCCAGAGTGTGAGTCGCAATACGATCTAAAAACCAGCGATCGTGAGAGATCACTAGTACACAACCAGGGAAAGACAGGACAGCCTCTTCTAAAGCCCGAAGGGTTTCGATGTCTAGATCATTGGAGGGTTCATCAAGCAGTAATACATTGGCACCTTGTTTTAACGTGTTGGCTAGATGTAAACGACCTCTTTCTCCACCTGAAAGTTGCCCTACGCGTTTTTGCTGATCAGTACCTCTGAAATTAAAGCGCCCTGCATAGGCCCTAGAGGAAACTTCATAATTACCAATCTTCAGCATATCATGGCCCCCTGATATAGCTTCCCATACAGTGTGATTATCATCGAGAGAGTCTCGAGTTTGTTCCACGTAGGCTACTTTGACCGATTCTCCGAGATCGATTGAGCCACTGTCAGGTTTCTCTGTGCCCGCTATCATCCTAAATAAGGTTGATTTCCCAGCACCATTGCCACCGATAATACCGACCACCGCTCCTTTGGGAATCGATAGTGACAACTGGTCGATCAACAATTCATTACCATATCCTTTGCTAACTTTATCTAAAACGATTACCTTGTCGCCAAGACGCTCTCCCGGGGCAATATAGATCTCGTTAGTCTCATTGCGAGATTGGAATTCTTGTGAATTTAGTTCATCAAATCGGGCAATCCGCGCTTTGTTTTTTGCTTGCCTTCCTTTAGGATTTTGCCTAACCCACTCAAGCTCTTGCTTGAGAGCCTTTTGACGAGAAATTTCTTGTTTAGATTCTGTTTCTAATCGCCTGTTTTTCCCTTCTAGCCATGCCGAATAATTGCCTTCGTAGGGAATACCATGCCCTCGGTCAAGCTCCAAGATCCAGCCAGCCACATTATCCAAAAAATACCTATCGTGAGTTACGGCAACTACAGTTCCGGCATATTCTTCTAGAAATTTTTCTAACCAAAAGACAGATTCTGCATCCAAATGGTTGGTTGGCTCATCCAAGAGCAACATATCGGGGCGAGAGAGCAGCAATCTACAGAGAGCGACACGACGTTTTTCACCACCAGAAAGGGAGTTTACATCGGCATCCCACGGAGGCAACCGCAGTGCATCAGCGGCTATATCGAGGGAGTGATCGAGGTTGTGGGCATCCCAAGATTCGATAATTGACTCTAATTCACCCTGTTTTTTGGCCAAAGCGTCAAAGTCAGCATCCGGTTCTGCATAGTCCAAATAAACCTGGTCGAGTGCTTTTAGGGCATCCACTGCCTCACGCATACCATCCTCCACATTACCGCGAACATCTTTGTCGGGGTCAAGCAGAGGCTCTTGAGCAAGGTAGCCAATTTTAATGCCGGGCATTGGTCGAGCTTCACCCTGAATATCAGCATCTAAGGCGGCCATTATTTTAAGTAGAGTCGACTTCCCTGAGCCATTTAGGCCTAATACGCCTATTTTAGCGCCTGGAAAGAAAGATAGAGAAATGTCTTTTAGTATTTCTCGCTTAGGAGGGACGATCTTACTGACCCTATTCATTGTAAAAACGTATTGTGCCATGGGGATTTTAATAGCTCTTAGTAGGTGAGTAAAACCTGACAGTTGGTTAAAAACATTTTCATTTTATGACAGGCCATTCTAGCGGAAAGTGGCTCAACAGAGAATCAGATATTGTAAATTACACTGTTAAAATTATGCCAAAAATATACAAAAGCGAGTAGAAAACCGCCTATTTCGGGGTTTTATTTAGTGTTGATAACGTGATATGTTCCATATGTTTGCTGGTAAACACACCATGCAATCAGAAGTTTAACTAAATAAAATTAAAGATAAGGGGTAAAAAAAATGGATAAATTAAGCGCTATGGTATCTCAATTAACTAGTCTTACAGTGTCTCTGATTGTTTTGGGTGTGGCAGCTGGTGTTGTTTTTGGCGACGTTCCATTCGTTGGAGGAGTACTAGGTAACGCAGTAGGATTAGTACAAGACCTTGGTGATGCAGGCTTAGTCGGACTGCTTGTTGCTGGATGGCTAATGTCTAATATGGACTAGAGTTTTTAGTTATTAAGTGAAGGGGGACTCTAAGAGTCCCCTTTTTTCGCTAAAGTGATCAAATAAGGTGCCATCATGAATAAATTTTTTAAGAAATTAACAAAGCAGCTATGGGAAGCGGTTGAAGTCCTTGCGGCGGTTCTGGCTATTTCTGTACTTGTCTCTGCCTTATTTGGGCCGGATGTGCCATTTTTTGGCGGCATCATGGCTAATATCCAAGAAGTGATAGTCTCTCTTGGGTCAGCAGGTTTAGGCGTAATCATCGCGGTTATGATACTAACCAATATTTGGAAACGCTGAAAGTAAAAGGGGCGCTCCTAAGGCGCCTTTTTTTGAGCCCAACTCTAACTGCAAAGGTTCTCAAATAGTCAATCTCTATTGAGCTTATGTAAGAGATGCTGTTGTCAGATTACGAATAAAAAATTTTCCTAAGATTACTTTTCTTTCGTCGACTGAAAATGCTTCGATATTCCTGTGTTAATACTCCATATTTATGTAAATCTGAATAAAATCAATAACTTATAATATTTTCATTCCTGTAATTTACGTGCTATGTTCAAGATGTGCTTTTTAAAAAGACACTTTTCAGATATTAAAACAAAAATAAGGGGTAATAGTATGAGTCCATTAAAAGTAGTAAGACTATTAGCGGTAGCGATAGCCGTTATCGGAGCCTTTACGGCTATTCCAGAAGCAGCATTGATTATGGTGTTACTTGGTTTGGCTTTAGGTTTTTTGAGTGATCAGGCGGATAAAGATAACAGAACTTTTTATCTGATATTTGCTTTAGCCTTATCGGCAATGTCTGGAGCTGCTGGAGGTCTTCCAGTGATCGGCGGTCACATCACTGCTATTTTAGGTAATATGAGTGAAATTATTAATGCTGGCGCTGTGGCAATTATACTTATGGTGATTAAAGACCGCGTCATGGAATAACAGCTAACTTTACTGAATGTGGAAGGCCCGCTATTTTAAGCGGGCTTTTTTGTGGGCGATTGCTAGTCGACTGTGAAGGTCATACCAGCATGCTCACTCAAACGCTTAATTAGCCGATCACCCATGGCCGTTGCAGGCGTTAAAAAGCCTCCCATCGGGTCTTCATCTTCAAAGTCATAAGCCAAGCATAATCCCGCTTGAGCAAGCATTTTTGCTGTACAACCATAGCCCGGATCGCGGTCTCCTGTTACTCTGACTGTTAGAGAGTCTTGGTCGGTATTTTTTCCTAGTAAACTAACATCGAAATATCCAGCTAACTGCGCTGCAGGGCTAGGCCCTTCTCCTGGTTTGGGTAGAACAAAGCGCTGCATAAATTTTCGCAGAGGCGTGATAATCACACTTAGCGCAAAAAATCCGAGACCGGCAGTGAGGCCAAAAGCTGATAATCGGCCTTTAATTCCTTGGCCGGTCATCATCTGTTCGCGATATAGAAAATTATCGCCATAGGGCGTATCGAGAATCATATTTGAGCGCAAAACCACTCGAGCATTGATCGCTTCCATAATAAATGGGGCTGACCAACGTTGGAAATCTATATCAAATACAGGGCCCTTAATGCTGACTTGGGGATGGCAAAGTTCTTTGTTTTCAGGGCAAAGGATATAAGGGTTGTTCATTTCTTTACGAAGTTTCGGATCACTTTTTGCAGCTTTTACAGCTTCAATCATACTGGCAAGAGTACCGCCAGAGGCACCACCTTTCATGGTATTTACAGCTAATTTAATATTATCAAAATATTTACCAAAACGCTGCTTACCCTGGCGTTGTAAAAAGTGAACACCCAGATCTGAAGGGATTGAGTCGAATCCGCAGCAGCTGACAATGCGCGCGCCGGAGGCTTTTGCCGCATCAGAATACTTCAGAATCATGGCTTTAATCCAATAGGCTTCACCGCAGAGGTCACAGTAATCGGTTCCATTTTCTGCGCAGGCTTTCACGAGGGGTTCTCCGTAAAGTGCGTAGGGTCCAACAGTAGAAGCAATGACTCGAGCAGATTGACACATTGTTGTCAGTGCAACCTCGTCACTAGCATCTGCAACAATGACAGAAAGAGAGTCTGCATTGCTCCCCAAAGAACTTTTTAATACAGATAGTTTTTTTTCAGATCGCCCTGCGATAGCCCAATTCACTTTACCCCCTACACCAATGTGTTCAAAAAGGTAGCGGGTTAAAATTTGGCCGACAAAACTTGTGGCGCCATACACAATTAAATCAAAGGATCTATTTTTCATTGTCAGTATGTTTTCCTAAAGTGGTGTTTTATAGTAGTAGTAATCCAACGGATAATTACATCATGACTGAACTTGTCCAGCAATTGCCGATACTCTATTCCTTTCGACGATGCCCTTACGCAATTCGCGCTCGAATGACACTTTGTCACTGCAGTATACCTGTTGAACTTAGGGAAGTTCTACTGGCGGACAAACCTAGGGCGATGTTGTTATTATCTCCAAAAGGTACCGTACCTATTCTAGTTTTAAATGATGGGTCTGTTCTGGATCAAAGCTTGGCCATTATGCATTGGGCCATCAGATCCACTTATCCTGATGCCAATGACGCTAACAATTGGTTGGCCGCTGAAATACCAATACTCGGGCGCCGTTTAATTGAAGCCAACGACACTGAGTTCAAACGGAATCTTGATGCCTACAAATACCAGAAGGCCGATGACACTAGGTCACCAATTGATTACAGGACAGATGCCGAACGATTTTTAGTCCGATTAGAAGATCGCTTACAATCTAATCGTTTCTTGATGGCTGACAGAATAAGTTTGGTTGATATAGCGATATTCCCCTTTATCCGTCAATTTGCAGGGGTTGATCCGAATTGGTTTGAACAAACTCCGTATGCAAAGTTACGTGGCTGGTTAGCATACCTGTTGCAGTCAGATCTTTTTTTAGCATCTATGACCAAGCACCCTGTTTGGCAACAAGACGAGAGTTCTCAAAATTAGGTATCTTAGATTTATTAAGTTTTTGGTGACCCATTGGCTCTAAGGTTTATCTATATAGAGTACAAGTTGGTATCATTGCATCCATCTTTGTTCACACCTAATCTCAGCTGTTTGTGGGATGTTAAAAGTTTTATTGAGGAATCTTAATGTTTGGTTTTTTTGAGCGTCTAGTCGATCCATTTCCCAAAAAAGCTGCTCAAAGACCGCCAGACAGTGTGTATCAGTTTTGTCGTCATTACTCGCGCGGTATGGAGCCTTGGCTATTGTTGATGGCTTTTTTGACTGCAATTACTGCAATTTCTGAAGCGTTGCTATTTGGGATTCTAGGGCAGGTCGTGGATTGGTTGTCAGAGCGTAATCCTGAGACATTCATCGAGCAGTCCGGAAGCACTTTGATCGGTATGGGAATTTTCATGCTCATATTAATTCCGTTATCTAACGCTATGCGCTCACTGATTGTTCATCAAACATTAATGGGTAATTTTCCGATGTCTGTGAGATGGATGGCCCACCGTTATCTACTAAACCAGAGTTACGGGTTCTTTCAAAATGAGTTTAGTGGTCGAATAGCAACTAAAGTTATGCAGACCGCACTTGCGGTGCGCGATACCGTAATGAAGTTACTCGATGTAATGTTATTTGTGGCAATCTACATGGTCACAGCGCTGATATTGGTTGCAAGTGCTGATCCTCGTCTGTGTATTCCGCTGATTATTTGGTTGTTTTTCTACATTATCGTTCAGCGTTATTTTGTGCCTAAAATGAAAAAGATTGCAATGGTTCAGGCAGATGCTCGCTCTTTAATGACCGGCAGAATTGTCGACAGCTACACCAATATTATTACCCTTAAATTGTTCTCCCACAGCAATCGAGAGTCAGCATATATTCGTGATGGGATGAGTGAATTTCTTAATACTGTGCACCCTCAAATGAGGTTGGTTACAAAACTAAATATTTGTCTTTGGGCATTAAATATGTCGCTGGTTTTTTCTACGGCGGCCTTGGGTATTTATCTCTGGCTTAATGGGTCAATTACGCCTGGAGCAATCGCTATTGTTATGAGTTTGGCAATACGACTGACCAGTATGTCGCATTGGATTTTATGGGAAATAAGCGGTCTTTTTGAAAATATAGGTACGGTACAGGATGGTATCAATACATTATCTGTACCAAGTAAAGTCAACGATAAACCGAATGCTATAGCACTCAATGTGAATCGTGGTGATATCATATTTGATAGTGTTAACTTTAGTTACAACACGAACGAAGCTGTTTTTGAAAATCTAGATCTTCAGATTCCCGCCGGCGAAAAAGTAGGCATTGTGGGCCGCAGTGGAGCAGGGAAATCAAGTTTAGTAAGTCTGTTGCTACGCTTCTATGATATTCAAAGTGGGTCAATTACAATTGACGGTCACAACATAGAAGGCGTTCGGCAAGAAAGCTTACGTTCTAATATTGCTATGGTGACTCAAGATACATCCTTACTTCATCGATCGGTAAGAGAGAACATTATGTTTGGCCGACCTGAAGCCACAGAGGAAGAGATGGTGGTGGCGGCCCAAAAAGCGCAGGCTCATGATTTCATTTTGTCCCTCAGAGATAACGTGGGGCGTAGAGGCTATGATGCCCATGTTGGCGAAAGAGGGGTAACTTTGTCTGGTGGTCAACGTCAGCGTATTGCCATCGCCAGAGTTTTGTTAAAAGATGCTCCTATTTTGGTTTTGGATGAGGCAACATCCGCATTAGATTCTGAGGTCGAAGCTGCTATTCAACTGAGTTTATATCAGTTGATGGAGGGTAAGACTGTAATCGCTATTGCACACCGGTTATCAACGATTGCGGCAATGGACCGACTGATTGTTTTCGATGAGGGCAAAATAATCGAGCAGGGGACACACCAAGAGTTGCTTGGGGGAAACGGTATTTATACCAAGCTTTGGGGCCATCAATCTGGTGGTTTCTTGGGATTTGAATAAACTATGGTAGTCCAAGAATAATGATATCGTTTTCTAATATTGAGTTGCGCCGAGGCATAAAACTACTATTGTCTGATGCCGAGTTATCGATTCATCCTGGTCAGCATATTGGCGTAATTGGCGCTAACGGAAGTGGTAAATCGAGCCTATTTAAGCTGCTAATGGGTGAAATAAGTGCGGACGCTGGAGAGCTATTCATACCCTCAGATTGGCGTATTGCGCACATGGCTCAAGAGCTTGCGACCTCGGAGCGCAGTGCGTTAGATTTTGTTATTGACGGCGACCCTGTTCTTAGATCTATTGAAAATGATATTGAGAAAGCTCTCGCAAACGAAGATAACAACCGCTTGGCCAAAGCCTACGAGCAAATGGATACGATTAATGGGTATGATGCCCACTCACGAGCGGAGCAACTGCTCCATGGATTAGGATTCCATCAGTCAGAAATTAGCCAGCCGGTTAATAGTTTTTCTGGGGGTTGGAGGATTCGCTTAAATCTAGCCCAGTCCCTCATGAGTCCATCTGACTTACTTTTACTTGATGAGCCAACCAATCACTTAGATTTAGATGCTACTCTCTGGTTAGAGGGATGGCTCAAAAGTTATATCGGAACGCTTCTAGTAATTTCCCATGACCGTGATTTTTTGGATAACGTGGTCAGTCGTGTCATTCAATTGGAGCATCAGAAAACTAATAGCTACAAGGGCAATTACTCTGCGTTTGAACGACTTCGTGGAGAGCGACTGGCTCTGCAACAAGCTAGTTTCGAGAAACAGCAAAAACGCCGGAAAGATGTAGAAGCATTTGTTGCTCGATTTAGATACAAAGCCTCTAAGGCAAAGCAGGCACAAAGCCGGTTAAAAGAACTCCAGCGAATGGAGAGTATAGCGCCAGCTCATGTTGATTCCCCCTTCTATTTTAATTTTCCCGTTTCTAAAAAGGCCTTTGGCGCTTTGGTTAATATTAGTCAGGGAGTTTTGGGGTATTCTGGTAAGGCCGTGCTCAACGATGTGAATTTTGATCTACAACCCGGGACTAGAATTGGCTTGCTGGGCCCTAATGGTGCTGGTAAATCAACGCTAATTAGCAGCCTAACCGGAGATTTAGATCTGATAAACGGTGTTCGGGTGTTTGGGGAAAATCTTAAGGTAGGTTATTTCGCTCAGCATCAGTTAGAGGTGTTAGATTTACAAGCAAGCCCGCTGCTGCACATTCAGCGCATTACTCCAACAGCTACAGATCAAGAGATAAGGAATTTTCTTGGTGGCTTCGATTTCCATAATGATAAAGCACTTGATTCTATCCAAGACTTTTCTGGAGGTGAAAAAGCTCGGGTAGCTCTTGCTTTAATTGTTTGGCAAAAGCCAAATTTGCTCTTACTGGATGAACCCACTAACCATTTAGACCTGGAAATGCGTCACGCATTGACAATGGCATTGCAAAGTTATGAGGGGGCTTTAGTGGTGATATCCCATGACCGACATTTGTTGCGTAACACGGTGGATGAGTTCTATTTGGTGGCCAAGGGTGTCGTAGGGGAATTTAAAGGAGATCTTAAGGATTATCAAAATTGGTTGAAAAATTTTGTTAGGGACGTATCTCCAACAAATAGTCCTGTTGTAGAAAGTACTCAAGACAAAAAGGCTAATCGTCAAAAAGCCGCTCAATATAGACACAAATTGGCGCCCGTAACTAAGAAAATTCGTCAGTTAGAGGTCTTGATCGCACAATTGGAGGGGCAGTTAAAAGAAGTTGAAATTCAGCTGTCAGATGAGGCTATTTACAAAGACGATAAAAAGAGGGTTCTAACGGATGCTTTGGAAAATCAAGCTGATATAAAACAACAACTGAAGAATTGTGAAGAGCAGTGGTTAGAGAGTCAAGAACAACTAGAAAGCAGCATAACTGAGCTCTAAAAATTATAGAGAACAGCATAGATTCCTGTGTTTATATGGTCGATCCCTCAGTGGAAAACACGTTCCATATTGAGATGATTACTAGGTACATACTATGCTTAATAAATATAAGAGTTTACTTAAAGGTTCTGAATCAGATTTGTCGATGGCGGCAGAGGGTGGTGATTCTAAACCAATGTCTGATAATACTGCGCTTATTGGAGCCGGTGTCAAAATCGAAGGCCAGGTAGTTAGTCAAGAGGATTTGGTGATTGCCGGAGAAGTCAAAGGTCAGATTATCGCAAAAAGTCATCATGTTCATATCGCTAATTCAGGTGCGCTTAAAGCGGATATTACGGCTAATGTCATTTCCGTCGAAGGTTCGGTTACAGGCAATATTTCAGGATTAGAAAATGTGATTATTACTTCAACCGGTAACGTCTTGGGAAATATTGAGTGCCCTAGGGTCAGCCTTGAGGACGGTGCAAAGTTCAAAGGTAGTATTGAAATGAGTCCTGCAGAGCCGGTGGCCGCCGTTCGAAATGTCAAAACGCATCTTACTGCAGCGGATTCAGATCAAGTCGACTCTAAAGCCTCCTAAATAATAAGTGATGAACCAAGCATTAGTTAAGACCTTTCCTATGCCTGTTCAACAGGGGCCTAATGCGGTGCCTAGCTGTTTATTGCCTGATTTGTTTAAACGCCTTGATGGGAATAATCGATTAGTAGTGCTAGATATGGGATACGCAATCTCATCTACCGTTAGATATTTCAGTCAGTACAGATGTCAATTAAATTTTATTGATTTGTACTCTGAAGACTGTATAGCTTTACCCAATCCAGACCTTAATCATCAGCAAAAAGTAGATTCACTGAGATATCTACTCAATTTGGGACCATCCACTAAGATAGATATATGCTTGTTTTGGGATGTATTTAGTTATCTTGATGATAGTTTTGTTAGAGCTTTGATCGAAGCATTGGAGCCTAATATAAGTGAGACTTCGGGTGCGTTAATTATTAATCCCCGAGATTCACGAAGACACCTACCATTTTATCGATATGGTATCAGCGATGAATCTCATTTCACTCAGACAGAAAATTCAGGCATACAGCCAGCTATCTTTCCTAGATCCCAAAGAGACCTCAATAATCTGATTGATTATTTTGCCATTGATCGAGGACGTTTAATGTCCGAAAGCAGGGCAGAGTATCTGTTACTCGTTGACCGAGAATATGATAAAACAGACCGAAGCATGATTTAATATTTTTTCTTATTGGTGTCTCATCTCGTTTTTAATTAGCCTTTTCACCGCGGATTATTGCCGCTACACTGCGCTGTCCAAAAAAGGGCACATTTTATGAAACAAGCAATAATTATTGGCGCCAGTTCAGGTATCGGCTATGAGCTTGCCATTCAACTCGCTGCACACGGATATCAGTTGGGGCTCATGGCACGTCGTATTGAGCGGTTAAATGAATTAAGTGAGCTGTTACCTGGGGAGCATTTTGTTCAGGTAACTGATCTTGTCGATACTGATATTGCGCGAACACAATTAGCGAGCCTGATCGATGTGATGGGTGATGTAGAGTTAATCGTTGTAAACTCAGGTGTTGGGGCCTCTGAGAAAAAGCTTGATTGGAAGGTAGAGTCACAGATGATAGATGTCAATGTTCGTGGTTTTACCGCTATGTCCATGGATGCAATGAATCATTTCTTAAAGCGCGGTGGTGGCCACTTAGTGGGTGTCTCTTCCTTAGCTGCGCATTTATCTGGCGGTTTGGCTCTGACATATCATGCTACAAAAGCCTTTGTCTCCAACTACTTGAATGGGATGCGGTCTCGAGCAACGCGTTCCCGACTTCCCATTACTATTACTACGGTAGAACCTGGCTTTATTGATACACCGATGTTAGAAACTAAACCAATTGGTACTGTGTCAGTTGAAAAAGCAGTAAAGCAGCTTGTTAGAGCTATCGTCCGTAAAAAGAGTCATGTTTATATCACTCGACGCTGGATCATAGTGGCAAAAATCATTTATGTTTTGCCCAATTGGTTGATTCGTAAATTTGTCTAAGACATTAATGTCAGCGAGCGAGTATCAAGTGTGAAGAGTCGAGATTAATGATCAGCCGTCAAAAAGCTTTACTATCTGCGGTGATCAAAGGTTCATTGGATATGTTACCTCTGAGCTTAGCTGTCTTACCTTGGGGTATTCTGTTTGGTTCATTAGCCATACAGCGAGGCTTTACATGGTTTGAAGCGCAATTATTTAGTGCATTTATTTTTGGTGGGGCGGTGCAGATTGTCACCGTTGAGTTAATGGCTGAAGGTGCGCCCCTGTTGACCATTTTATTCAGCGCCCTAGTAATTAGTTCGCGGCACTTTCTATACGGTTTAACCCTGAGAGATAAATTGCAACACAAGCCTGCCCATTGGCGGGTTGGCCTAGGTTTTCTGCTCACCGATGAGTTATTTTCTCTATCTGGTGATCGGCGAGCATACAGCAATAAATTTAGGTTATATTATGCGTTAGGTGCAGGAGGAAGCTTTTACCTTGCATGGAATGCTTGGACGGCGATAGGCATCATTGCCGGTGCATGGTTACCTGACCTGACTCACCTCGGCCTTGATTTTGCAATTGCTGCTACCTTTATTGCTTTGGTCATTCCAGATATAAAAACTCTTCCCATTTTGGTCTGTGTTTTAGTTTCGGCCTTTCTATCCGTGATCTTCTCGATATACAGTATTAAATTAGGACTGGTATCCGCAGCTTTGATAGGGATGTTATCAGGTTTTGCTATCCAAAAATTGAGAGCTGAACAATGACTTTTATAACTATTATTTCACTAGCATTTATTACCTTTACGACAAGGTACTTGTTTTTAGAAGGCAGATTGCCACTGCGTCTTGGTCCAAATGTTAGACAAATATTGAGTTTTAGCGCGCCAGCAGTTTTAACAGCCATTTTTGTTCCAATTCTTTTTATACAAAAACAAGAACTTAATATTGGTTATACCAACTCATATCTTTGGGGTGGAATTGCGGCAATTTGGGCAGCCTACAAAACACAGAGCGTGTACTGGACTATCAGCATCGGCACTGCTGTCTTTATTATTGGTGGTACCCTGTTTTAATACTACGGTAACCCCGTCTTAGAACGCATGAGTCACCAAATTTACTAGCTTGCCTTGCGACTATTGTTAACACTTGCTCCAAATTGACCCGAGAGATGATTATGATTCCAAGACAGCTGTATGATTCTGACCACGAAATGTTTCGTAATTCCCTGCGTAAATTCCTTGAAATAGAAGCCATGCCTAACCATGAGCAATGGGAAAGTGACGGCATGGTGAGTGATGATATTTGGTTGAAGGCCGGAGAGCAGGGCTTTTTGTGTCCAATGGTGCCTGAGGAGTACGGCGGGGTGGGCACAGATTTTCTTTACAACTGTATTGTTAATGAAGAAGTCAGTCGTTCAGGCTGCACTGGTTTAGGCTGGTCACTGCACAATGATATATCCGTACCCTATATTGTCCGTTATGGGAGCGATTATCAAAAGAAAAGGTATCTTCCACGGTGCGTGTCGGGTGAATTAATTACTGCAATTGCTATGACTGAGCCGGGTGCTGGTTCTGATTTGCAGGGGACCAAAACGACAGCAGTACTCGATGGAGAGAACTACATTCTGAATGGGTCTAAAACTTTTATTACTAACGGTCAAAAAGCGGGCCTAGTGATAGTCGTAGCGAAGACAGACACCTCAGCTGGATCTAAAGGTATTAGCTTATTTTTGGTAGAAGCGGATTTCCCTGGCTTTAGTAAGGGCAAAAACTTGAACAAGTTGGGATTAAAAGCTCAGGATACATCAGAATTATTTTTTCAAGATGTCAAAGTGCCCAAAGAAAATCTTCTCGGTGAAGAGGGGCGCGGTTTTATTTATCTGATGCAGGACTTACCCCAAGAAAGGCTCTCCATTGGTGTGACCGCGGTGGCTAATGCTCAGGCTATATTGGAAGCGACTATTGCCTATACCAAAGATCGTAAAGCGTTTGGAACCACGGTGGCATCCTTTCAAAATACACAGTTTAAGCTTGCTGAGTTGGCTGCTGAAGTGACCAGCGCAGAGGTATTTTGTGATCGTTGTACTGAGCTATTACTCGAAGATAAGCTAGATACGGTAACCGCATCAAAACTTAAATTACTGACCACTGACTTACAATGTAAGGTGGCGGACGAATGTCTACAGCTTCATGGTGGTTGGGGTTATATGTGGGAATATCCGGTTTGTAGAGCTTTTGCTGATTCACGTGTACAGAGAATTTACGGAGGCAGTAACGAAATTATGAAGTTGATTATTTCTCGAGAATTAATGAAATAATTTGTAGAATAAGACAATAGAAATGCCCCTGTTCGAGGCGTTTCTATTAGGCTTGGTTAATTTTTATAGGAAGGATCAATCTTGTCAATCAGGCGGACCAGAGCACTAAATTCCAATTGTCCAGCCGGAGTGCCTGCCGACTGAATAGTCATCAGTTGTTCCGCTTTGGCAAGAATTTCGTCACTCACTGGAATAATATTTTTCCCTGTAGCATCACAAGCGACTTGGACCTCACAGGATCTCTGAAGAGCCCACATATTGTAAAAAGCCTCCGGAATTGAACGACCACAGGTTAGTAAACCGTGATTGCGCAGAATGAGTAGATTTTTATTCCCAATGTTGGCTATTAAACGAGGTTTTTCATCATCTAGGACGGTAAGACCCTCAAAGTCATGGTAGGCCACCCTATTTTGAAGTAGCGCTGAGTAAAAGTTGTCAGTTCGCAGACCTTCTGTTGAGCAGGCTACTGCCATTCCTGCATCAGTGTGCGTGTGGGTAATACATTGCACATCCTCTCTGGCACCGTGGACAGCAGTATGGATAAGAATACCAGCAGGGTTTACGGTATATTCTGTGTCTTCCATTATATTGCCATCAATATCAACCTTGACTAGATTAGAGGCGGTTACCTCGCTGTAGTGCAGCCCGTACGGATTGATCAAAAAATGATGGTCGTTCCCTGGGAGCTTGACGGTAATATGGTTGTAAATAAGCTCCGTCCAGCCTAAGTAGTCGAAGATTCTATAGCAGGCAGCCAGCTCGACTCGGAGTTCTTGCTCAGTTTTTTCCATTAGTTAACCCTCTTTACAAATTTAGTTAATATGATGATTTGAGTGCCATTTATCCGGCCCTCTAGCTGTTCTGAATTGTCTTCAACTAAAGAGATGTTGCGCACTGCAGTTCCGCGTTTAGCAGTGAAACTGACACCTTTAACATTTAAGTCTCTAATCAGTGTAACTGAATCGCCTGCCTTTAGCAGAGCGCCATTACTGTCTTTATGTTTAACAGTAGGTGCGCCGCCAACAAAAGTTCCAGTCTTGGCTAGAGCTAAAGTATCATCTTCTAGGTACAGTATATCAAGCAGATCCTGGGCCCAGGGCTCAGAGTTGAGTTTTGTTAAAAGACGCCATGTCATTATCTGTACAGGTCGAACTTGACTCCACATCGTGTCATTAAGGCAGCGCCAATAATTCACATCCATTGATGATGAGACTTTTAAATGATCATCACATATTCTGCAGATGAGCAGGCAATAGTCGGGCTCAGCACTTTCGAATGGAGGGACAGCAAAAATTTGCAGATCGTCAGTAGAACGACAAAGTTCGCAAGAAGATTCACTGCGTGTAAAAAGAGCAGACTTAATTGTCATCGGATTAGATTGCTTTTACCTGATAGAGAGGTCAATAGTATAACCGGTGACACAGGTCTGCTGTATAGGGAGTTACAATGAATAGTAGGTCTACCTAAATGAGCTGGTAAGAAAATCTGCTGCAGCCCATCCAGAAATCACGGCACCTTCGACACGAGGCCCCGCAAAGGCATCGCCTGCTAGAACCAAAGTTGGCAGTTCAGTTGCCTCGCTAGCTACCATGCAGGGGCTTGGGTCAACGACCACTGGTTTGCTATAGCGCCAACCGTGCACTTCAAAATCAACGACGTTAGCTCCTAAATAAGGCTTGGCGGCGTTAATCAGTTGTTGAGCAATTTTATCTCGCTTATGGCCAAAGTGTTTGTGACTAAAATCACCACTACCATGAATGGTTACCGATGGAATGACAGAAACTCCTTTTTGTAAGTTATCGCTGATCCATGCGATTGGGCCCTTATCAAATGCTAGAGCACCTGGTGGATCGATAAAACTAGGTTGGTCTAGAATTGCCATAACGGCAATACAGCTTTCATAATTAATACGCTCCAGCCTAGCTTGATTCGAGGCTGTCAATTTGAGATCACTGCTGGCTAGTAAATCCAGGGTTTGTGGTACCGGTGATGTAATTAAGAGGGCTTTTGCATTTATCCTGCGACCATTATCCAGCTCCACTACCCAATTATCATGGTCAATAGCAACAGACAACGCCTTAGTCTCTTTTTGAATATTTAGGCCTACTGCAAGGTGCTTAGCGATTGCAGTCATCGTAGGCACTCCGCGATAGCGAGCATGGCTGTTAGGTTGACCGGGGAAACTGCTGTACCACTCCTCAGCGACTCCCGCACTTAACCATTGTTGCACTTGAGCCTCAAACCGTGGATCACGAGTGGTCATAAACTGAGCACCATGATCAAAGCTAGCGTTCCCTATCCTGCGCCCAGCTAAACGACCGCCGATACCTCTACCCTTATCAACAATAGTCACTTCAACATCAAGTTTGTTAAGTTTTGAAGCAGCACTTAACCCGGCAAGACCTGCGCCAATAATCAAAATATCTGTGTGTTGCGTGTTTGTGGGCATAGTTAGCATCTTATTTTGATTTACGTCGAGCTTCAGTTTTACAGCGCTGGGAACAAAACCGAACCTCTTCCCAACTCCGGGCCCATTTTTTCCGCCAGGTAAAAGGAAGTCTGCAGTTTAGGCAATGTTTTTTGGGTAAGTCACCCTTTTTACGCATAGTGGGCATCCTTGGACTTAGGCCGCTGCTAAGGCGGTCCCTGCCAAGGTAATACGATGCATTAGCCTAGCTTGGCCCTGGTAGTCATTGTTTGCTTGATGCCAGGTACAACGATTATCCCAAAAAGTTACTGAGCCGGGACACCAGTTAAAGCTGCAAGTGAATTGAGTTTGAGTCACATGGGCATATAATTCATCGAGAAGATTCCGGCTTTCAGCAAAGTCCCATCCTTCAAATTGAATAGTATGCCCCGGGTTCACATAGAGTACTTTGCGGCCACTTTCTGGATGCATAATGACTACAGGGTGAGTGGCATCACCCACGCGATCCATACCCCCAAGATGCTCAGCTAAGTCGGTCATTCGATAAAGACCATTTTCTCCATAGAGGTGCTTGTTTGAATGGACCGCGCGTAAATTCTCTATGCGTGATTTGATCTGTGGAGAGAGCGCATCATAAGCATTGGCGAGATTGGCAAACTGGGTATCGCCTCCTGTTTCTGGAAGTTTGCGGGCTACGAGTATAGACCCCATAGCTGGAATATCATCATAGGAGTGGTCTGTATGCCAACCACCACCAATATTGGTCTGTTGTTCTTTTTCTTTTCGAACTTCAGCAATCTCTGGGAACTGTTCGGTAGCTCTAAAAAATTTATTCACCACAATACTGCCAAAACGCTGTGCAAATTGTAGATGGTCTTGAGGAGAAAAATCTTGATCGCGGAAAAACAAAAGCCCGTGCTTTGCAAATATTGTTCGGAGATCTGCCAACTGAGTAACACTAAGGTCAGCAAGCTGAATGTCGCTGATCAACGCGCCGCAACCTTCTGAATACCGCGTCACTTTCATTGCAGCATTCCCATCTATAACAGCTCATTGAGCTTTTGCAGCAATATTTTATTTACCTGTTGAGGGTTGGCTTGTCCCTTGGACGCTTTCATTATTTGACCCATAAAGCCACCGAGTTTCTTTTTTCGTTTACCTTCATCACTGTTTACAAAGTCTTCAACCATCGCGGGATTGGCCTCTAAAACATCAGTCACTATTTCTTCGAGAGCACCACTATCAGAGACTTGTTTGAGACCTTTGGTCTCAATAATTTCATCAGCACTACCTTCGCCTTGCCAGATAGCATCAAACACCTGTTTAGCCATTTTGTTAGAAATACTGTTGTCAGCAACACGAGCAACGAGGCCGGCCAGTTGTTCAGCTGATACAGGAGAATTGATGAAGGTAAGATTTTCATTATTTAAACGAGCAGTAAGCTCTCCGATCATCCAGTTGGCGGTTAACTTAGGATTGTTTGAGCGGGCAGTGGATGATTCAAAAAATACTGACATAGTTGGATCACTTGCTAATATATTTGAATCATAGGTTGATAGTAAGTACTCATGAATAAATCGTTCCATGCGGGCATCAGGCAATTCAGGCAGAGACCGGCGCAACTCATCAATAGTCTCATCGGTCACAATAACGGGTAATAAATCAGGACAAGGAAAATAACGATAGTCATTAGCTTCTTCCTTGCTACGCATTGATTTAGCGACCTTGGTATCGCCATTATAGAGACGCGTCTCTTGGATAACGGTTCCTCCATCTTCTATCAAATCGATCTGTCGCTCTACTTCACGTTCGATAGCCTCTTCCATGAATTTAAACGAGTTAAGATTTTTAGTTTCAGTGCGTGTGCCCAAAGTAGAACTTCCTGTAGGTCGTACCGAAACATTAACATCAAAACGCATACTACCTTGACTCATCTCTCCATCACAGATACCAATGGAGGTGACAATGCTATGCAGCTTTTTCGCAAAGGCTACGGCCTCTTCAGCACTGCGCATGTCAGGTTCAGAAACAATTTCGATCAGCGGAGTGCCTGCCCTATTCAGGTCGACACCTGATACACCATGAGGTAAATCTCCCTCATGAGTTGACTTCCCAGCATCTTCTTCAAGATGAGCATGATGGATACGGATTGCTTTATTGGTTCCATCTTCAAGCTGGATTACAACTGAACCACGTCCAACAACAGGTTTCTCTAACTGTGTTGTCTGATAGCCTTTGGGAAGATCGGGATAGAAATAATTTTTCCTTTCGAAAACAGATTCTTGCTCAATTTCAGCATCTATCGCCAAGCCAAACATCACTGCATAGTGAACAGCCTGCTTATTAAGGACAGGCAAAGTGCCTGGCATTGCTAAGTCAACAGCACAGGCTTGGCTATTTGGTTCGGCACCAAAGGAGGTGCTTGCTCCTGAGAAAATTTTTGTCTTAGTAGCAAGTTGAACATGTATTTCAAGACCAATGACAGTTTCCCAGTTCATCAGAGACCCTCCGGAGCTTGGGTATGCCAATCGGTTATTTGCTGAAACTGATGTGCGGCGTTTAGTATGCGCGATTCATCGAAGTAATTACCGATGATTTGTAACCCAACAGGCTTTCCTTCGACCATACCACAGGGAACCGACATTCCAGGTAAGCCCGCAAGATTGGTAGCAATGGTGTAGATATCTTCCAAATACATTGCCACTGGATCATCACCCTTAGCGCCGAACTTGAACGCGGGTGATGGACAGGTGGGGCCCATTATTAAATCTACTGATTTAAAAGCCTCTGAAAAATCTTGCTGAATGAGCTGTCTAACCTGCTGAGCCTTGCCGTAATAAGCATCATAATATCCTGCGGATAGGCAATAGGTTCCAATTAGAATACGTCTTTGAACCTCTTCACCGAAGCCCTCTGACCGAGTTCGACAGTACAGGTCCTGCAGGTCTTTTGGATTCTCACAACGATAGCCATATTTTACGCCATCAAATCTCGATAAATTGGCAGAGGCCTCTGCCGGCGCAATAACATAATACGCAGGTACAGACAGACTGGAATTTGGCAAGCTTATATCGACTAATTCGGCACCTTCAGACTCTAGCTGCGCAAGGGCTGTTCTAACTGCGTCTTGAGTGCCCGGATGAAGACCCTCTGAGAAGTATTCTTTGGGAATCCCTATCTTTAGGCCTTTGATTGAATCTCTTAAGGAAGAGCTGTAATCAGGAACATCTTTTTCTACAGATGTTGAGTCTTTTTCATCGAAACTCGCCATACAATTAAGCAATATTGCACAGTCTTCCGCTGTACGCGCCATCGGGCCTGCTTGATCCAAACTTGATGCAAAGGCAATCATGCCCCAACGAGACACACGTCCGTAGGTTGGCTTCAGCCCGCTAATCCCACAAAGAGCCGCTGGTTGACGAATTGAACCACCAGTATCAGTAGCAGTAGCCCCAGGGGCAAGTCTCGCAGCAATGGCCGCTGCAGAGCCTCCGGAAGAGCCTCCTGGTACAGAATCTGTGGCCCAAGGGTTCTTTACTGGGCCATAAAAACTCGTTTCATTTGACGAGCCCATGGCAAATTCATCCATATTGGTTTTACCCAGCATGACTGCGCCAGCCTGCTCAAAATTTTCCACCACCGTTGCATTATATGGAGGCACAAAATTATCTAACATTTTTGATCCACAGCTCGTTCTTACGCCACTTGTGCAAAAAATATCTTTATGGAGAAGTGGTATTCCGCACATAGGGTGCGCTTTTCCTTGTGCAAGCTGTTCATCAGCCAAAGCTGCCGCTTTGAGAGCTTGGGCAGCAGTTACCGTAATCACGGCATTAAATTGATCATTTATTTGGCGAATACGCTCAAGAAAGTGTTGGGTTAGTTCAACACTCGAAAATTCTTTGTTTTGTAGCCCTTTGATGAGCTCGGAGATAGTTAGATTGTGCATTATTTATCCGGTTACTCTATCATTTTAGGAACGCTAAACAGTCCGTTATGTATTTCAGGGGCGATAGACTGGAATTCCTCACGACGATTCTCTTCGGTAACTTCATCACTACGCAATCGTTGAGATAAATGGAACGGACGAGAGGCCTTTACCACAGATTCACAGTTTGCAGTTTGGAGCTGGTCCACCAAATCTAAAACACTGCTGAGCCGATCCGTTACATCGGTTATTGTTTTTTCGTCAATCGAAAGTCGCGATAATGTCGCCAACTTTTCAATTTCTTCTCGTTTAATGGTCATTCTTTGGCCTATCTTTTAGGATATTTTCGTCGAGTTTGGTTAGGAACGCTAAATTCCCCTTTACCAAGGTGGCTAAGGTACCATAAATGGCGCAGTTTGGTTACTCAGATCACTTCTCAGAAGACATAAAACTCAGTGCTTCAGGGAAATTTACGTTAATTCTCAATAGATGTAGGAAGTTTGCCTCAAGATCAGCTAGAATCGACTACTAAATGTAGTTTTTAGCAGTTTTTAAACTGTTGCCCGTTAATTTTAAAACATCGTTATCATATGGCTTTGATAATGATGGTTGTAACTTAGGAAGTTTTGCAGATGCTCAAAAGAATTCGTGGTATGTTTTCCAGCGATTTATCGATCGATTTAGGTACAGCAAACACGCTTATTTACGTTCGTGAGAAAGGTATTGTTCTCAATGAACCTTCAGTTGTTGCAATTCGACAACAAATGGGACAAAAGATTGTCGATGCAGTGGGCGTTGATGCTAAAAGAATGTTGGGCAGGACTCCTGGCGATATTACCGCGATCCGTCCACTCAAAGATGGGGTTATTGCTGATTTCCAAGTGACGGAAAAAATGCTTTTGCATTTCATTAAAAAAGTTCATGACACAAGTTTTTTTCCTCCAAGCCCAAGAGTCCTCATCTGTGTTCCTTGTATGGCGACAGAAGTTGAGCGTAGAGCAATTAAAGAAGCTGCCTATCATGCTGGCGCCAGAGAAGTACATTTAATTGATGAGCCTATGGCTGCTGCTATAGGGGCTGGGCTACCAGTGGAAGAGGCAGTAGGCTCCATGGTAGTCGATGTTGGTGGAGGGACAACCGAAATTGCTATTCTTTCCCTTAGCGGAGTGGTTTATGCCGATTCAGTTCGTATAGGCGGCGATAGGTTTGATGAGGCTATCGTTAATTTTGTACGGCGAGAATATGGTAGTGTCATTGGGGATACTACCGCTGAGCGAATTAAGATGGAAATTGGCGGTGCCTATTTAGCAAAAGAGGTTCGTGAAATTGAAGTAAGAGGACGCAACCTTGCAGAAGGTATTCCAAAACGTTTTTCATTGACTAGTGATGAGATTCTCGGTGCGCTTCAGGAACCTTTGGTGGGAATTGTTCAGGCGGTCAAGCGTGTTCTGGAACAGTCACCGCCGGAGTTGGCCTCTGACATTGCTGAAGCTGGAATCGTACTAACAGGTGGTGGCGCGCTACTCAAAGACCTTGATAAGCTTCTTGCTCACGAAACAGGATTACCTGTCATTGTTGCAGAAGAGCCGTTAACTTGCGTCGCCCGCGGTGGTGGTGAATTTCTCGACATGATGGACAACCGCAAGCTCAACAAGCTAGCTTTTTAGAGGGTTTGTCGGGTAGCTCAGAGTTCTATTACTACTGATTTATCGGGAGCACTATCATTAGCAAAGTTTTCGCTAAACCATCTTCGATCGTTCGTAGGATTCTTTTAATTGTTGCTTTGGCAATTGGAATGATGGGCATTCACAGCTATACCGATTGGCTGAAACCTATCGAAAGATTTTCAGATAAAGCGTTAGTTCCACTGCATTGGTTAGCTAATATTCCATCCCAATTGAACGCCTGGGGTGAGTTAATCTTATCCGATCGCTCTGATTTAGAGTCAGAAAATACTCGCTTAAATCAAGAAAACTTAATTCATCGAGGACAATTGCAAAGGATGGCAGAGCTTGCGGCTGAAAATCTTCGCCTCCGTCTTTTGCTGAATGCCACAGAGCTCTTAATGGATAGTGTTCTAGTGACCGAGGTTATCGGTGTTTCTCCAAGCCCAAAAAGTCACACGCTCATTGTTGATAGAGGGATTGAAGATAATGTTTATGTTGGCCAACCTATCTTGGATGCCGAAGGGTTGATGGGCCAAATAACAGCAGTTTTTGAAAGTCACAGTACTGCCTTATTGATAACCGATAGCACACATGCGATTCCTGTTCAGGTACTACGTAATGGTATGCGCTCGATTGCGGAGGGAACCTCAGATTACAATAGGATGAGACTTCGGTTTATTTCTTCGACTGCCGATATCAAGAAAGGTGATCAACTTGTGAGTTCAGGTTTGGGTGGACGTTTTCCGTCAGGATATCCCGTGGGGCGCGTCATTGGAATTAAGCGAAATCCAGGGGCCAACTTTATTGATGTGGAGGTGGAGCCGGCTGCTGAAATGGACCGGAGCAAATATCTTTTATTAGTGTTTACCTCAAAAGACGGCACAACAATAGGGAATTCTCAGTGATCCGATTAGGACCGGGCATGGGCGTTATTATCTCGATTGCCATGGCAGTGGTTTTACAACTCATTCCAGTCTCTGGTTATTTCCTGCTTTGGAAGCCTAACTTCTTGCTATTAGTGGCGGTTGGATGGGTTATTTTTCAGCCTAGCCAATGGGGAGTGGGTTTTGCTGCCGCAGTAGGACTATTAGCAGATATCATATTCCGATCTCCTATCGGACTGCATGTCTTAACCTTCTCGATTATTGCCGCGATTCCACTCTTTCTTAGCGGGTGGCTAGTATATTTTTCCTTGATTCATCGATGTGTATTTATTTTCTTACTAACAATTTTGGCTGAAATTTTGAGAAATATGGTATTTTCAATGTGGGAAATTCCCACTGACTATAGCTATATACCGATGGCAGCTCTCGTCTCGGTTTTGGTGTGGCCTTTAATTGATTGGTTTTTAAAAAATGTTAACTATAAACGAAACTGATTCCCCAGATGATGGCCAGAATTACGACCTTGTCCTAGCTTCTGGCTCGCCAAGGCGTAGCGATATATTGAGCCAGATTGGTGTCAGATATATTGTTGTAGTCCCCGAAATAGATGAAAGTCCGCGAGTGGGTGAGTCAGGACTTGAGTATGTCTCTCGCCTGGCTTTTGAAAAGGCTAATAAAGTATGCCAGTTAGAAATCTCCGATAGGCCGGCTCTTGGTGCTGATACTATTCTTGTGTGCGATGGACAATTGTTTGGTAAACCCAGTGACTTTGATGCGTTCAGAGAAATGATTACATCATTATCTGGCCGCAAACACAGTGTACTATCGGCAGTAGCAATGAGTAATAGGAGTATTAGTGGCGTTTTGGTGTCTGAAACTTCCGTAACTTTCAGGGCTATTTCGGACCAAGAAATTCTCTCTTATTGGCAAACGGGCGAGCCAAAAGATAAAGCAGGTGGCTACGCCATTCAAGGATACGGTTCAATTTTTGTCAAAGAAATCCTAGGAAGTTATAGCGGTGTTGTGGGTTTGCCAATTGTAGAAACTTGCTCGTTGCTTAATAGATTTGATGTGCCTATTTGGCAAGATCTCCAGAGCCCCCCACTTTAAATGGCTACAGATATGAATTATGAACTTCTTATTAACTGTATTCCAGGTGAGCTACGCGTTGCTTTGCTAGAGGAGAATATCGTTCAAGAAGTTCATATTGAGCGTGAGGATGAATCAAGTATCGTGGGCAATATTTACTTAGCCAAAGTTGTTAGGGTAATGCCTGGGTTGCAAGCAGCATTCATTGATTTTGGTGCAAGTCGTACTGGGTTTTTACATGTCGATGATGTAAATCCGATACCTCAGACGCGAAAGAGTAAAACTGGTGCAGATAATGGAATTGAAATTAGACACCTGCTGCATGATGGCCAATCAATTATCGTTCAGGTTGTCAAAGAGCCGATAGGAGATAAAGGGGCTAGACTAACTGCTCAAGTTTCAATAGCTTCAAGGTATCTGGTTTTTATACCTGGGCGTGAGGGCATAAAGATATCTCGTCTAATTAAAGCGAAAGAGGAGAGGGAGCGTCTTGAAGAGGGTTTAATTTCTATTTTGAGAGAGTGTTACACCGACGATGACACTAATCAGGGTAGTTATATTGTCCGATCTGCTGGTCAAGACTGTGATCTTAAGGATTTAAAGTCAGATGCTCAGTTCTTACAGCTTCTGTGGTCGTCATTGCAAGGTAAAAAGGCTCGCGCTCAAACACCGGCCTGTCTTCATCAAGAGCTTTCTGTTGAGCAACGGTTAATTAGAGATATAGACCGTACTCGCTTAAAAAGTATAACCGTAGATAACCATGAGACCGTTTCTGACTTGCACGAATACTGTGAATTAATCCAGCCAGGGCTTGAGGATTTTCTCATCTATTATGGGGATGAAGAGCCGCTGTTCCGCAAATACAAAATTGATGAAGAAATAGACGCAGCATTGCACCGAAAAGTTGATCTTGCGGGCGGTGGATACATTGTTATTGATCAAACGGAGGCTCTCGTTGCTATAGATGTTAATACAGGAGCTAGCACAGGTCGCGGTGATCCAGAACAAACTGTTTATGAGACGAATTGTCAGGCTGCAAAAACCATAGCTCGGCAATTAAGGCTTCGCAACCTGTCCGGTATTATCGTTATAGATTTTATTGATATGAATAAAACAAAAAACCAGAATTCAGTGTTAGAAATTTTAAAACGCGCTATGAGTAGTGACCGGATTGAAAACTATGTCTCAAAATTTACAGAACTTGGACTTGTGCAGATCAGTCGACAAAGAATCTATAAATCACTACAGCATGTATTAAATGATGATTGTTCTGGCTGTGCTGGTCGAGGAGCGATAAAATCCGTAGAGACCGTTAGCTATGAAATTTGGAGAGAGCTTTGGCGAGTCTCCAAAATTTATCAAGCTAAAAATCTAAAAATACAGGCAGCTTCTGAGGTGATCGAGTATTTATCGATGACCAACAGATCTGTTTTAGAGGATTTTGAGAAATCCAGAAAATGCTTAGTTCACCTCTCATTAGAGTCATCGTTTGTTAGAGAGAAATTTAATATTATCCCGGTTTGAGACCGCAAAATGACTGATAAATTAGTAATCACTAAGGCTTCTTGGGCTCGCTGGCTTCTTGTCACTGGTGTGTCTCTGATTATTGGCGTTGTGATTCTTGTCTTGGTTGGTAGGCAAACTATTAGTCAAGTGAATAGTTTGCGTCCAGATATTGAAAAATTGCTTTCAGATAATATTGGATTGGAAGTCTCTCTTGGTCAATTAAGTGGCGAGTGGCCGAGGCTAGTGCCCATATTGGAAGTAGCCAGTGTGGCCATTATTGATACTGACCAAAGCCCTTCGCTGGTGTTAGACAAAATTCGAGCAGAACTGGATCTATTTAGAAGCCTTCGGCATACCAATGCGGTATGGAGAGAGTTAGTTATTGATGATCTATCGATAACAATGGTGGAAGACTCTGCAGGGCGTTGGAGTTTGAAAGGCTTTACAGGAGGGGCTGAAACAGACTTGGGTGAGCTTTTAAAACCCTTTATGCACAGTAGGTTGATTCATTTAGAGAACATTCATATTGACCTTCAATCATTCTCAGGTGAATCAACTAGTATTAAAGGGGCATCGGTCAAAGTTGAGAACGACGACGAGTTCCATCGTAGTGAAATGTCGGTTTACTTCTCAGAACAGGATGTTCCCGCCCTTTTTGTTTTAGAGGGATATGGAGATCCGTCAGATCTTGACTCATATAACGCCCAAGGTTATCTCAAGATTCAGAACTTTGATATATCAGCGCCGCTGGTAGAGTTGGGGAAATCTTTAATGCCAGGTTCATTTAGTGAGCTTAAGCAATTTAAAGCTGGAGCAAATAGTGAAATCTGGTTAGATATAAGCCAAGGCGGAAGAGTAGATATTGAGGGGACCATGTCAGTCTCTGAAGTGTCCTTGGATTGGTTGGCTGATGTGCCGCCTATTACTAATATGAGTTCAGATATTATTGGTTGGTATATCCCAGGGTCAAGTTGGGGGTTTCGTTTCCAGAGTCTTGATTTTGATTGGTCTAATACACAAATAGAGCCACTAGATGTTGTCTTCAGTGAGAGGCTGGGCTCTCAGTGGGAGGATTTTGATGTTTCGATTAATCATTTGAATTTAAATCTGCTGTCTGACTTGCTCGAGAAAACCGATGCTTTGACAGATAGCGTTTTAACAACCGTTGATAAGCTTCGGCCTAGAGGGGAGTTGAGCGTTCTAACCTTTGGGCACAATAAATCCGGGTACTTTGCCTCAGCTAACTTAGAAAATATCAACGTTTCTCCTTTTAAAGGGGCACCCGGGATTAAAGACGTTAATGGATACCTAGAAATAGAGGGCACAAAAGCGCTTTTCCATATCGAAGATAACGATGGATTTCAGCTATTTTTCCCGAAGGTGTACAAGGACTACTTGCTAGTTGAGAAAGCGGTGGGAACCGTTCACGCTCAATTTAACGGCCCCGATAAAAATTTAATCATTAGAAGTTCTAATATTACTGCTCAAGTCGAAGCAGGTAATGCTAATTTTCTATTTTCGGTGGAGCGCAATAAAAACAAATCCATACCTGAAGTTGCTCTGATCATTGGCGCGTCCGATATTAATGCAGCTTATTTTAATGAATACTTGCCCTATAAATTGTCACCCTCATTACTAAAATGGCTAGAAGCTTCTAATTTAAAGGGAAACGTCAGAGAGTTTGGATTACTTCAGAGGGCCGGTCCTGGCGTTGATGGAACGGTAATGAGGTCCACGCAGTTGATGTTTGATGTTGAGGCTGCAGCTCTTGATTATCATCCCCAATGGCTTGGGCTCAGAGACTTTGATGCAATAGTGTTAGTTGATGATCGTTTTACTCAAGGAGAAGTGTCTCGGGGAACTATAGGTGGTGCAAATATCTTGAATACCAGCTTAGAATTGGGAGGCTATCCTCTTGGACATCCCAAGTCTAATTTATTAACGATTAATGGAGAACTTGATTCGAGTGTTTCCGAGGTTATTGGTGTCCTAGCCAACTCATCATTGGTTAATAATCTCGGTCCTTTGCCGAGCTGGGAGTATGAGGGAAAAGTTGAAGCTCAATTAGCTCTTCAGGTTCCTTTAAAACAGTCTGGAGGGACCTCTTCTGCAGGTACTTATAATATTTCGAGTACCCTGATTGGTGCACATTTATCTATTCCTAATACGCCTGTTAGGCTTACTCAAATGAATGGCGTTCTCAACTTCTCAAATGAGAGGGGCCTGTATTCTGATTCGATCACAGGTCAATTGTGGAACCAAGATTTGTCCGCGAATCTGGCAAAGCGAAATGGTGAACAACAAATCTTCATAAATACTATCGTTGAGCCAGCGAGTCTTAACCAGCTAGTCAATTTTCCATGGACTAAAGTTGTCACCGGCAACATTCCCATTGAGGGAGAATTGACTATTAAGGGTGGAGCTGAGATTGGTCAGGATTCATTAAGTTTGGGATTAGACGACCTCAGCCCAGTGACTTTACTCATAAACAGCCAGTTAGAATCCAATGAGATAATCCTTCCGTGGCCGTTGGGGAAAAGTGCTAGCGAAAAACGAGACCTTGCTTTGAAATTGCACTTTGATTCTGGATTGACCCGCATAGAGGGAATCATGGGAGATAAGTTGGTTGCAGATCTACGATTTGTTGAAGGCATCTTCAGTAGAGGTGTTGCAAGTTTTGACCGAGCAGCAAGTGTTCCTCCTGATAGTGAAATGCTAATTTCAGTTTATCTACCAACGGTAGATCTTGACTCTTGGCGTCCGATTGCAACCTTATTTGGTGAACAGCCTTCTGAGACTCAACCCACATGGTATCCAGTCTTTGATATGAACTTTGATTTTCTTGAATTGGGTGCCTTAGAGTTAAAACAGATCAAATCAGAAACTAAGTTTATTGATGGCCAAGTTGATTTGCAGTTCTTTAGTAATCTTGCTGATGGAAAGTTATTAATCGACGGCACCCTCGGCGATGTGCCGAAGCTAACTTTGACTAGGCTAAATATGTCTAAAGACTTTTTGGCAGAGAAAGTAAGCGGTCAATCATTAGATCCAAGAACATTTCCAGCATCAGATATAGTCTTGGAAAGTGTGGCTGTCGATGAAAAATTGTGGGGCAATATATCTTTTCAATTACGGCCAAATTCGGAGGGAGCAGCGTTCAAGAATATCGAAGGAGATATTTTTGGATTAAGGCCAGGCGAACTAGCTGAAGAAGGAGAGACTCTGTTTTTCTGGGGATTTGATGATAAGCAATATTCCAGCCGGCTGACTGGGCCAGTGGGCATCAATAATATAGGCGATCTTTTTGAGGGCCTTGAAATACCCACGCCAGTAGATAGCCAGTCAGGGAAGTTAGTTCTAGATCTTGAGTGGTTGGATCAACCTTGGAATTTTTCTAAACAAAATATGGCTGGAAACTTCTATGTAGAGCTCAATCAAGGTAGTTTTTATACCTCGCCTGGAGGTGCTAGTGCAGCATTAAAATTGGTTAGTTTATTTAATTTTGCAAACTGGTTGCGGCGATTACAGTTAGATTTCTCTGATGTAGTAGGAGAAAACTTAGCGTATAACAATCTCCAAGGTAAAGTGGAATTTGATGAAGGACGTGCACGTCTTTTAGATCCGCTCAAAATGCAGATGCCCTCAGGTCGTATGAGTATGGCGGGGGAATTCAATCTACTTAATGAAACTGCGGATGCACAACTTGTTGCGACTTTACCAGTGGCTACCAACTTGCCATGGGTAGTTGCTCTCTTAGGAGGTATTCCCGCAGCCGCAGGAGTTTACGTAACCAGTAAGATTGTAGAGAAGCAAGTAGATAGACTCTCCAGTATCAGCTATAACTTAAATGGCCCGTGGGATGATATCGAAGTTTCTGTTGATAAAATATTCGCTGCACAATTAGATGAAAAGCCTATTGAAACTCCAGTTCCCGTGCAATCAAGTGGTAATAAGAAATAGTAGCAACCAGTTGAGCGAGAAAATGTATCTCTATTTAGTGGATATTGGCCAACTCAATATTATTTGGTGGCTTGAAATAAATTTATTCAGCTAGTGATCTGATATAAGCAAAAAGCTTTCGACTGGCCACCGGCGGTTTTTTAAGCTCGTGTTCGCGATTGGCTTGTCGTTGCAGATTACGCAACTTTTGGCGATCTGCAAGCGAGTGGTCATTCACAAATTCATCAATGGCGGTATTTCCTCCATTAATCAGTCTGTCGCGCCACTGCTCTAACTCCGCAAAATGTTGACGGTAAGTTAGAGATTGATGGTCCATCTTGTCGAGTGTTGTTTGAATATCGCCGATATCTGAGATACGCATTAGTTTCCCGATATACTGTAAGTGACGTCTTTTCGCTTCTCGGCTTTTTAATCTTCGAGCTTCGTAGATGGCTTCTTCTAGAGCCTCTGGTAAATTAAATTTTTGAAGCTTTCCTTCAGACATCTCCACCAATTCTTTACCCATAGCTTGCAATGCATGACTATCTCTTTTGAGTTGAGATTTACTTGGTCCGTCATACTCAGCTTTTTCTTTAGAATCGTCCATTACACAAGAAATACTGCTGCGAGCCCAAGAAAGGATACGAACCCAACAATATCCGTAATCGTGGTGAGGATAACTGAACCAGCTAATGCAGGGTCAATTTTTAGAGACCTTAGTATTACAGGTAAAATTGTTCCGGTAAGTGCGGCAGCTATTAAGTTAATAGCCATCGCCAGGCCGATGATAACGGCCATTCTTACATCTTGAAACCATATAGAAACGATGCAACCAACCAATAGGGCATACAAAAGACCATTTACAATGCCTACAGCAAACTCTTTACTTAGCAGCCAACTTATATTTCCCCGTTCAATTTGCCCCAAAGCCATACCTCGAATTACTACGGTGAGGGTTTGGCTTCCTGCCACGCCTCCCATGCTAGCAACAATAGGCATCAGGATGGCGAGGGCAACCAGCTTATCCAGAGTCGCTTCGAACAGACTAATCGCAGAGGATGCTACGATAGCTGTAATTAAGTTAACACCTAACCATATGGCGCGGCGCGGTGCAGTTCGACTAATGGATGAAAATGTATCTTCCGTGTCACTCAGACCTGCCATTGCGAGCAATGAGTGGTCAGCGTCGTCCACAATAACATCAACAACATCATCGATTGTAATACGTCCTAATAATCTATTTTGATCATCAATAACCGGTGCAGATACTAAGTCATAGCGCTGAAACCTAAGCGCAACCTCTGAATCAATCAAGTTGACATCAATTGCCTTAACTCCAGTATTCATAACCTCTCTGACGGTGGTTGATGGTGATGAAGTAAGGAGTTTACTGATTGGTAAGTTGCCTAAGAAAGTATCATTGCGGCTAACGACAAAAAGGTTGTCAGTAATATCTGGAATCTCTTCAAATCGTCTCAGATACCGCAATACAACATCAACATTAATATCCGGTCTAACAGTAATAACTTCGGGATCCATAAGACCCCCAGCAGTATCCTCCGCGTAAGTGAGAACGGACTCCACACGCTGACGGTCTTGCACAGACATCGCTTTCAGTACTTCTGGGATGACCTGATCCGGTAATTGCTGAAGAATATCTACTATGTCATCGACATCGAGACCTTCTGTTAATAGGGCCACTTCAGCCCCATCCATCTTGTTCAGAAACTCTAATTGAATTTCATCTGAAAGATCATGAAGTACCTCACCAGAGATCTCTGGATCGATAAGTTCCCATAGAACATGTCGGTATTTAGGTGGTGCTGTCTCGAGTTGATGTGCGATATCTGGGGGTGATAGATTATTAAGGGCGTGGCGAATCTGATTCAATGTCACTGAATCTAGTGCGCTATCAAGTTTGGTAAGTAAATTATCGTTGATAATCATTTATCGCTTTCCCGGTCGAGCCACATGGTGCTGGACTAGACTCCATTCTAGCTTTTTATGGGGAAATTCGATACGGGATATTTAAATTAGTCGACGGTTGTCATTTGACCATAGCCCTAACAGAGACCAAATTACTCTCCCTCACCAAAATAATCAGCGAACAGATCAGTTATCGCTTGGCACGCTAACTCTTGCTCTGGGCCATCAAATTCAAAAATGAGTTCTGTCCCTTGGGCTGCAGCTAATAGCATTAACGACATAATACTTTTTGCATCTACCAGAGGTTCCTGAGTTCCTGTCCTGATGGAACTGGAGTAACGCCCAGCCGTGCTAGCTAATTTAGTCGCAGCACGGGCGTGGAGTCCCAGTTTATTAATAACGAGAATTTTAGAGCGAATCATTACACTTCATCAAGGAAGCTCCTTATGAACCACCTGGACAGAAGGATGCTTGCTTGAAAAATACTCATGAAGACGATTTGCCAAGTATACAGAACGATGCTGGCCACCTGTACATCCGATTGAGATAGTTAAATAGCTACGATTATTGGCTTGAAATTTAGGGATCCAGCGGGTTAGAAAACCAATAATATCGGCGAGCATTGAAGCTACCTCTACTTGACCCTCCAGGAATTCAATAACCCCTATATCATTACCAGTTTGCGTTCTAAGCTCTTGTTTCCAGTAGGGATTAGGAAGGCACCGCACGTCAAAAATAAAGTCAGAGGCATCGGGTAGACCGCATTTAAAACCGAAAGATTCAAACAGTATCGACATATGGCCAGTACTCTTAGGATCGATAGTATTTTTGACAAGATCTCTTAATTGATGCAATGAAAGTCCGGATGTATCCAGATTTCTATCAGAGATATTCAAAATTGGAGATAGTATCTTTTCTTCAAGATCAATTGCTTCAGGCAGACTGATATCGCCACTACTCAAAGGATGTTTTCGTCTAGTTTCACTATAGCGTCTAATCAGTTCACTGCGACGAGCTTGAAGAAAAAGTACGCTTACATCGATGCCCCCTGCTTCCAGCTTACTTAATATCTCGGGTAGTTTATTGAGATCACCAACTATATTGCGAGCGTCGATACCCACCGCTAATTTAGTCTCATAAGCAATAGTTTCGGACGCCCCATTCTCAATGAGAGTCAGTTGAGAGTTACCTCTGCTATCCTCCGAGTTGAGTTCCTTGATTAAGTTTGGCAATAAGCTAGCTGGTAAGTTATCGATGCAGGTAAAGCCGACATCTTCGAGGATATTCAGCGCAGATGTTTTGCCCGAACCGGAGCGGCCGCTGACAATCACCAGGCGTAACATTAAGTTGACCGCTCTAGAGCTAAAGCTGTTTCATACAGGTCGTGGTTTGTTGTGCATTCTCGGAGTTTCTGACGGGATTCGTCCTTTTGCATCAACGCAGCAATCCTTGCCAGCGTCGCCAAATGTTCATCATTTTTTTCCTCGGGGACTATTAGAGCAAAAACTAAATCAACAGGTTTGTCATCAAAAGCGTCGAAATCAACTGGGGTTTTAAGAGTAATTAAACAACCATGAATTCGTTTGAAGCCAGGCGCACGGCAATGGGGGATAGCGACTCCATCGCCGATAGCAGTACTACCTAATTTTTCCCTTGCTACAAAACTATGGAACAGGCTATCAGTTTGTTCCTCGTCGCCACCCAAATAATCACTTATAAGAGAAGAAAGGTTCTCAAGAACTCGCTTTTTACTTGACCAAGGCAACCCACTTTGGGTGGTAGCGTGGGTCAATACATCATTTATCTTCATCTATTGCTTTAATGGCCTCGATGTTTTTCTTTGTGCTTTATTAGTTGTCTATCCAATTTATCCGAGAGAGAGTCGATAGCGGCATACATATCTTCATGCTCCGAAATCGCAAACAGCTCCGCCCCAGTGACATGCACAGTTGCTTCCGCTTTTTGTCGCAATTTTTCTACCGTCAGAATTACTGAGGTGCTGGTTATTTGTTCATAATGCCTTTCTAGTTTAGATAATTTACTGGTAACGTAGTCTCGAATTGGATCTGTAATTTCTAGATGGTGCCCGCTTATTGTCATCTGCATGTAGTACTCCTTTCAATTAGCATTTTCAAATCGTTTCCTTTGACTTGACGAGGGTATACCTAAACTTTCACGATATTTGGCAACCGTTCGTCTTGCAACTTGGATACCTTGTTCCTCCAACAGCACCATTAATTTATTGTCACTTAGGGGCTTTGAAGGCTGTTCTGCGCCGATCAGAGTTTTAAGAATAGCGCAAACTGCCGTTGATGAAAACTCTCCGCCAGCTGAAGTGCCAACATGGCTTGAGAAAAAATACTTTAGCTCGAAGATTCCCTGCGGCGTAGCCAGATATTTAGCCGTGGTCACCCGCGAAATTGTTGATTCATGTAATTCCAATTTCACCGCAATATCTGATAAGACCATCGGTTTCATTGCTATTGGGCCATGATCTAAAAAACCCTGTTGAAGCTCTACAATCGTTATGGCAACGCGCATTAATGTATCATTTCGACTTTCAATACTCCGCAGAAACCAACGTGCTTCCGCCAAATTATCCTTTAAGTATTGATTTTGATTACTATTGTCTGAGCGTTTAATGAGATCTGAATAGGCCGTATTAATTTTTAAGCGTGGAACATTAGAATCATTTAGCCTGACTTTCCAGCGCCCCGATATTTTCTCAACATAGGCATCTGGAGCGATATATTCAGCATCATTAACAGATACTGATTCACCCGGGCGGGGGTTCAAGCTTCGAATTAATTTGAGTGCACCTTGTAATTCTTCAGCAGAGTAGCGTGATTTTTTACCTAAACTGGCTAAATCAATGGAGGCAATATCCGTTAAGAAATCGGATACAAGTCGAAGTGCTGGCACGATAAAAGGAGTTTCATTGGATAATTGATTAAGTTGAATCAGTAGACACTCTCTCACATCCCTACCAAAAATACCTGGAGGATCGAACTGTTGAAGGCGATGCAATACGGCTAGTAATTCGTCATCCTCAATGGGATTATCGGTATCTTTGGCATGATGGTAGGAGAGAATATCCGATAGATTACTGCTGATCATGCCTGAAGGTTCAATCGCATCTATATATGCTTCAGCTATCTGGTGATCACGTTGAGAGAAAGGCGTTAAGTTTAGTTGCCACAATAAGTGGTCTTGAAGTGATTCCGTGACCTGATAAACCTGCTCCCAGTTACCCTCTTCATTACTACTTGATGCGGGGGTAGAAGTGTTAAAACTTTCCTCCCAACTGGCATCAACAGGTAGATCAGCAGTTTTTTCTGTGGTCCAGTCAGAGTCTGATTCGTCTTCTGTGACGGGGTTGTCCGTTGCATCTGTTGCGGCTTGTTGTGTATCAGAGTCATCAGCGTTTAAATCTATGGTAGTGGTGTCTCGCGAATCCGAAGATTCCATGTCTGATTTTGAGGTTCCAGGATTACCGGTCTCTTCGTCCACTTCCAGCAGCGGATTACTATAAAGTTGCTCTGTAATTTCTTGACTTAATTCAAGAGTGGATAATTGCAGCAACTTAATCGCCTGCTGCAATTGAGGGGTCATTGTCAGCTGTTGGCTAAATTTTAATTGTAAGCCTGGACGCATAGAGTAACTGTTTACGCTTTAGTTAAAGAAGCAAGTTTAGTGCCGAAACTACTGATGTGGCAATGCAATAATGCAAAAAAGACTATTTTTATAGGGTAAAGTGTTCACCAAGATAGGTTTGTTTGACTTTTTTGTCATTCAAAATATGTTCTGTAGATCCCTCTGCTATAACATGGCCTTCACCGATAATATATGCGTGTTCGCATATATCCAGCGTCTCTCTGACATTATGATCAGTTATCAGCACTCCAATACCTTTGTCACGAAGATGGCGAATGATATTTTTAATATCGTTTACAGAAATAGGATCGACACCAGCAAAGGGTTCATCAAGTAAAACAAATTGAGGGTTGGCAGCCAGTGCTCGAGCAATCTCAACTCTTCTTCGCTCTCCTCCTGACAAACTCATACCGGTACTTTTAGCAAGATGAGAGATGTGAAATTCATTGAGTAGAGTCTTCAGAATTTCTTGCCGCTCATTACGTGTTAAGTCCTTTCTCGTTTCGAGTATAGCCAGGACATTATCTTCAACGCTCATCGCTCTGAAGATCGAAGGTTCTTGCGGCAAATACCCCAAGCCCCTGCGAGCTCGCCCATGCATTGGTAGTGAAGTTATATCCTCATCATTAATCCGAACAGTGCCGCCATCTTGAGAAACCAATCCAATAATCATATAAAAGCATGTGGTTTTACCTGCTCCATTGGGCCCTAACAGACCAACAATTTCTCCTTGCTTTACGGATAAAGAGACGTCCCTAACAACGGGTTTTTTTGCGTATGATTTAGCTAGGTTTCTGGCTTCCAAGGTGGCCATCAGCTTGTTTCCTCGAGATTGCCTAACGATTCTTCAGTCCCACCAGGATCGCCCATTGACGTCCCATTCTGCTTGAAAGGAGGAATAACAAGCTGTATTCGTTTTTGGTCACTTTGATCATCGCCCTTAGCTTTCCATGTTCCTTTAGCCAAATCATAGTTGATGGTATCACCTTTAATAAAGGTACCATTTCGAGCGAGAGAAGCATTAGTTTTTAGATTAATAATATCGTTGATCAAGAGATACTCAATGGTCTCGGCTTTAGCTATAACGAGCGTAGTATCATCAAGCGAGACCTGCTGGTAGCTAGCGGGTGATCCTAAACACAAAATCCGACTCACTGTGTCACCCTCGTAGTGGATTGTGACTTCCTCAGCATCAATTAAAATACTTCCCTGCCTAATAATGACGTTACCACGATACTGAGTTAGACCTGTTAATTCATTGCGTTCAGCATAGTCCGCAGAAACCGAAATGGGTTGAGCGCCGTCACTTGAGAGTGCCAAGGCCATGCAGCAATGGGCCATGATAAAAAGAATCAGTAGTTTTCTAAATAGCATCATGGGTTGCACGTACTTTGGAGTTTATTCTAAATACTTCTTTATCAAGATCTGCATTTAGGCCAGTGCCGGATAACGTTAGCTCTGGGGACACTAACTTAAAACCTCCATCGGTTGTAACGGTCATGCGCGCCGAATTGTAGCTCAGATTATTCGAGGTTAAGGTACTCTGTTGGCTGGTGCCGTTAATAAACGCCACAACATCTCCATTCAAGGCTAACTTACTGCCATCCGCTGACAGTGTCCCTGAATGAGCAACAAAAGAAACACCTTTCTCTTCACGCTGCTCCAAATTACCTATTCGAGAGACAAAGCGAGGAGCCGATAAATGCAGTTGGGTCTCTCCAGACAATAGTTCCATTTTAGATGAAGTTAAGATAAATAATTCATTCCCATTGTCAGAGAAACGCTGACTTGTCATTGCTGTCATGTAACTGTCAACACTCGGTTCTTGAACCACTTGAGAATTATTTTTACGTATAAAAGACTCGGGGGGAGAATCCCAAACAACTAAAAACCAACTAATGATGACTACTAGAGTAATACCAATAAAAGATTGGCGAATCATTGGTATTGCCCCACAATTTCACTAAACTTTTCCTGCGCGATGAGTATCATCTCTGCCACTTCACGCACTGCGCCATTGCCGCCAGTAGAGACCGTTTGCCAATTAGCCTCTGCGGCTAAAGTGCTACTAGCATTCGCTACTGTGATACCTAAACCTACTCTTTTGATTACCGCAAGGTCAGGTAAATCGTCTCCTATAAAAGCAATTTCATCGAGAGTTATGTCTAAGGATGGCAGCAATTCATTTAAGGCGGTTAATTTATCCTCACGGCCTTGAATCACAGGGCTGATACCTAATTCATCGGCTCGTCTTTGCAGTAGAGAAGACATTCTGCCTGTAATAATACCAACTCGAATATTGCCCTTTTGTAAGAGTTTTATACCAAGACCATCTTGAATATCAAAACCCTTCATTTCCTCACCACTATTACCATAGTAGAGTTTTCCATCAGTGAGTACGCCGTCTACATCGAGTAAAAGAAGCTTAATTTTTTGTGCAGCGTCTATCACTGACTTCGGAGTTGTACGCATTAAATTACTCCCGCTCTTAGGATATCATGCAGGTGCAAGACGCCAGTAATATGGTCTTTCTCTTCCACAATTAGAGCTGTTATTGAAGCCTTTTCCATAATAGTTAGTGCTTCTGCGGCAAGCATGTTTTGTGGGATTGTCTTAGGGTCCGCCGACATAACATCAGAGACCGAAGTGGTAGCAAAGTCTACTTTGAGATCTATAATGCGGCGTAAATCACCATCAGTAAAGATACCCACCAGTTTGGCATCGTCCGACATTATTGTTGTCATGCCCAGGCCTTTTTGGGTCATCTCAATCAGCGCATCTTGTAGTGTTTTATCAGCGGTCACGACTGGGATTTGATCACCTTCGTGCATGATATCTTTGACGCGCAATAACAGCTTTCGACCCAAGGCTCCGCTAGGGTGAGAGAACGCAAAATCTTCTGCATTAAAGCCGCGAGCCTCCAAAAGAGCGATAGCCAGAGCATCTCCCATTACTAGGGTAACAGTAGTACTTGTTGTCGGTGCTAAATTAAGAGGACAAGCTTCAATAGTCACGGAAACATCAAGGTTTGCACAGGCCGCTTTAGCTAGTTGCGACTGCTCGTCTCCTGTCATGCTAATCAGCGGAATACCTAATCGAGCAATCAGAGGTAAAAGCGTCACGATTTCATTGGTATTGCCTGAATTAGATATCGCAATGACCACATCAGTCTTAGTGATCATACCAAGATCGCCATGACTGGCTTCACCAGGATGAACAAAAAATGCAGGAGTACCGGTACTGGCAAGGGTCGCAGCAATTTTGTTTCCAATATGGCCAGATTTGCCCATTCCGGTCACAATAACACGCCCCTGGCATGCCAAAATTGTTTCACAAGCAATGCTAAATTGCTGATCTACACGAGACGATAGAAGTCCAACTGCTTCAACTTCCATCTTGATAGTACGAAGGCCTGATTCAATAAAATCGATCATTTCGGAATGCGCTCGTTGTAGTTCAAAATTTCTTATTGTGCATTATATGACGAAAACGTCTTCTCAGGTAATCACTAGCCAACCATCATAGACGGCCATAACAAAAGATAGTAGCAACAGTATGCTGATAACAGAATAATGCCGACGGTTCTAGAAAGGTGCGCACCTGTGTTACTGCGTTTCCCTTTTGCAAGTGAAACAGCAAGTATTATAACCATTAACAGCGTCATCGCCGCTAAAGAAAGATAATCTCGAGTGAACACCTCTTGAGATAGATTCATTGGTGCAATAGCACCTGCTGTGGCCATAACCAGTAGTATGTTAAATAGATTTGAGCCGAAAATATTTCCTACTGCTATATCATGGTGACCTCTTAGAGCACTCATAACAGACGCGGCCAATTCTGGAAGGCTAGTCCCAATGGCGATCACCGTCAGTCCGATTATAAGATCGCTGACACCAAAATAACGGGCGATATCTTTTGCGCCCCAGACAGTGATTTCAGCACTAACAAGTAGCGCCGCCAGGCCAATAATTAGCCATAGTCCAGAGCTTTTCAAGGAGTTTTCCTTGACTGAATCAGTGTCTATATGAGCGTTTACATCCGCATCTGGTTGGCTTTTCTTGTATTTCACAACAATGATTAATAGCGGGATAACCAAGAAACCTAAGGCAAGGCTCTCCCCGCGATTTAGCTGCCCATCGTAAAGGCAGAGTCCAGCTAAGGCGGTAATAAGTATGAGTATCGGGCTTTCTTCTCGCAAAAGATGCTTTTGTATGGGAATAGGCGCGACGATGGCTGTGATACCAAGTACTAAACCAATGTTGGCTAAATTCGAACCAATGGCATTACCAACGGCTAAACCGCCAGAATTTTTCAACGCTGCATTAATCGAAACAATGATTTCAGGGGCTGAAGTGCCTATTGAGACAACAGTTAGCCCAATAACGAGCGACGAGATGCCAAAACTTCGAGCCACACCAACACTGCCGTTAACAAATTTATCAGCGCCCCAAACTAAGCCCAAGAGACCTGCAATTAAAGCGAGTATAGACATATAAATTGCAGGCATAAGTTCTCCGCAGCCAGGGTGCATTTTGTTTATTCAACCACTCAGGAATGGTATAGTGCGCGACTCCAAAAGTCAGTAGTGTTCTTAAGAAAGTTATTTTTTATGGATGATTGATACAAAGTGGTGTTAAAGGACTAAATAATTGGACTAGTTTATGAACAAATTAAGTGTGTTTAGCAGAACCGTTTGGTTGTGCATAGTAGTGTTGAGTTTCTCGCCCTTAGTTGGTGCGCAAACGTCTGCCCAAACCGGAATAAGTAAACAAGACCCGTTTGATAATATTGAGACGATGACCAACGAATTACTAACCATTATTGCTGACCACAAAGATCAGTACCCTGGGAATGAGAAATCCTACTTTAGTGCGCTAAATAGTCTTATGACCCCTTTTGTTGATTTTGATTATGTTGCAAAAAAAGTCATGGGAAAAAAATACGTGAAATTATCAACAAGAGAGCAGCGCGATCGATTTGTTGCGGTTTTTCGAGAAGGTTTGGTAGAAACCTATGGTCGTGGTCTGATGAGTTATGGCGATGAGAAAATTGTTTTAGTCAATAGACAGGTGTTGTCCAAAGAAAAGAGAGTCATTGTTGCGAAACAAGAAATTCGCGGTGCGACAGCTGTTTATCCTCTCAATTACTTGATGGCCAAAAAAAGAAAAACCGGCGAGTGGAATATCGTCAATGTAACTTTAAATGGGATAAATTTAAGTAAAACTTTCTCGAGTCAGTTCCAAAATGCCGCCCGCAAGTCCTCAGGCAACATAGACACAGTAATTGATGGCTGGCTTACGAGTAATTAACGAAACATTATGAGAATAAAGAATGAATCTTGAAGAAATTAAAAGTTTATTAGAAAGCACATTGATTGATTGTGAGGTTCAAGTTGAAAGTCAGGGAAATCATTTCAACATCGTCGCCGTCGGTGATTTTTTCGAAGGGAAGCGCGCAGTGCAGCGCCAGCAGTTGGTTTATGCGGTTCTAAATGATCAGATATCATCAGGTGCTATACATGCGGTCAATATGAAGTTATTTACTCAACAAGAGTGGCAAGATCTTAGTTAATACAGAGGTTAGACTGTAGAAGGCTACGCAGCAGACGCTATATTTACAATACGATTTTTCTTTGTAAGGTTATCCAATGGATAAACTCATTATTCAAGGTGCTGGACCACTTCAGGGCGAAGTGTGGATTTCAGGCTCTAAAAACGCAGCGCTGCCGATATTGTCGGCCTCATTGCTGTGTGAAGGTTTGGTCAGCATCGACAACTTGCCGCACTTACAAGATGTGACTACAACGATCGAGTTGCTAGGCACTCTGGGTGTGAGACTCAGTGTTGATGAAAAAATGTCTGTTGAAATAGACACCTCGACGTTGAATAGCGTTACCGCGCCCTATGACCTTGTAAAGACTATGCGGGCGTCTATATTGGTTTTAGGCCCTCTGCTGTCTCGTTATGGCGAAGCTAACGTTTCATTTCCTGGAGGTTGTGCCATTGGTAGCCGGCCCGTTGATCTTCATTTGCGCGGGTTGGAAGCAATGGGTGCAACTATCGACATTGACAAAGGATATATCAATGCGATCTGCGATGGTCGATTGAAAGGCACTCGAATTCTTATGGATTTGGTGTCAGTGGGAGCGACCGAAAATTTAATGATGGCCGCCACCTTAGCTGATGGAATCACAACGATTGAGAATGCTGCGCGCGAGCCAGAAATAGTTGATTTAGCGGAGTGCCTAAATGCATGGGGAGCTAATGTTCAAGGTGCTGGAACAAGTACTCTTACAATTCATGGCGTTGATAAGCTTTCTGGCGGCACATACAAGGTGATGCCGGATAGAATTGAAACAGGCACCTATCTTGCTGCAGCAGTGGCCACTCAGGGTAAGATAAGAGTCAATCAGACCGACCCCACGACCCTAGAAGCGGTGTTGAGGAAGTTGGAAGAAACAGGTGCGAAGATAACCGTAGGTGATGATTGGATAGAGTTAGATATGTTGGGTCGACGGCCCAAATCTGTCAGTTTAAAAACCGCACCCTATCCTGCGTTTCCAACAGATATGCAGGCGCAATTGACCGCAGTTAATGCAGTTGCCGAGGGGTCAGGCGTTATTACTGAAACTATTTTTGAGAACCGATTGATGCAAGTTCAAGAGCTCAATCGCATGGGTGCCCAAATTGTCGTGGAAGGTAACTCAGCTATCGTATCGGGAGTGGGAAAATTAAAAGGTGCCCAGGTAATGGCCTCGGACCTAAGAGCTTCAGCTGCCCTGGTTATTGCTGGAATGGTAGCAGAGGGAGAGACGATTGTTGATCGTATCTATCATATTGATCGTGGGTATGAATGCATCGAGGAAAAGCTAAGACAACTCGGAGCAAAGATACATCGTGCACCAGAGTAGTTAAACTTTATTTGATACATAAATTTTTGTAGTTGAGGATGCTAACGAGACATGACTCAGATTACTTTAGCGCTAACTAAAGGGCGTATTTTAAAGGAAACATTGCCGTTATTAGATCAGGCAGGAATTGAGCCCCTGGAAGATATTTTTTCCAGCCGTAAGCTAGTGTTTGAAACAAATCGACCTGAACTTCGGCTACTAATATTAAGGGGTTCGGATGTTGCTACCTATGTGCAGTTCGGTGCTGCAGATATTGGCGTTGCGGGTAAAGATTTGCTGTTAGAGCACCAAGGGGATGGATACTATGAGCCTCTAGATCTTGGTATTGCACGTTGCAAACTTATGACTGCTGTAGCTAAAGGAGCTCCCTCTCACCAGGGCCGACTTAGGGTTGCAACCAAGTACGTCAATATTGCACGCAAATTTTATGCAGAGCAGGGGAGACAAGCCGATCTTATTAAGTTGTACGGCGCTATGGAACTGGCCCCCATATTAGAACTCGCCCATGAAATTGTTGATATCGTTGATACAGGCAACACTTTAAAAGCTAATGGTTTAGAGGTTCGAGATGAGATTGCGGATATTAGTGCTAGGCTTATTGTTAATAAAGCGGCCATGAAAACTAAATTTAGCAGTATCCAGTCGATTGTAGATGCAATCGGTCAGGCGGTTGAATTGTGAGTACAACCACTGGTAATCAAGGGGTTAAGATTTCGCGCCTAAAGACTACGGACTCCGGATTTGGTGAGACATTAGACTCGCTTATTGCTTGGGATATGGCGTCGAATACAGCTGTTGAAAAGACTGTTATTGAGATTATTAGTCATATCCAAAGTAATGGTGATGACGCATTGCTTGAATTAACTAATCGATTGGATCGTCGCAGCTGCACTGACATCACTCAGATTTGTGTAGGTCAAGAAGAGATGAGCAGAGCCTTAGCGTCTCTAGACCATGAGACTCGTCAGGCCCTTGAGAAATCAGCCCAACGAATAGAGGATTATCACCAACATCAATTGCAGGACTCTTGGCAATATAAAGAGCCAGATGGCACCATGCTAGGACAACAAATTACGCCCATGCAACGTGTTGGTATTTATGTACCCGGAGGCAAGGCGAGCTACCCATCTTCTGTATTAATGAATGCTATTCCAGCTCGAGTAGCGGGAGTTCAGGAGATTATTATGGTGGTGCCGGCGCCTGATGGAGAACTAACTCCTATAGTATTGGCTGCCGCTGCTATTGCCGGTGTAGACCGTGTATTTACGATTGGTGGTGCTCAGGCCGTCGCAGCACTGGCTTATGGCACCGCTACAATCCCTAAAGTCGATAAAATTGTTGGCCCTGGAAATATTTATGTAGCTACTGCCAAGCGATTTGTTTTTGGGTCGGTGGGGTTGGATATGGTCGCAGGACCCAGTGAGATACTCGTCATTTGCGATGGTAAGACCAATCCTGATTGGATCGCAATGGATCTTTTTTCTCAAGCTGAACATGATGAGGATGCCCAAGCGATATTGCTAACCTGGGACCCTAAGTTCATCCAAGCGGTAGGTGAATCTATGGCAAGACTTCTTCCTGAGATGGAACGTTGTGACATTATTGCCAAGTCACTGGCCAGCAGAGGTGCTTTAATTTTGGTTGATAGCCCCGAACAGGCTGCTGAAATTTCCAACCGAATTGCACCAGAACACTTAGAACTGTCGGTGGAAGATCCAGAGTCTTGGCTGCCTAGTATTCATCATGCAGGTGCTATATTCATGGGGCGCCACACCGCTGAGGCGCTTGGAGATTACTGTGCTGGGCCAAACCACGTTTTGCCCACTTCTGCCACAGCACGATTTTCCTCACCGTTAGGGGTGTACGATTTTCAAAAACGCAGTTCATTAATTTATTGTACTGAGCAGGGTGCGTCAGAATTGGGAAAATTAGCATCAGTTCTTGGGCGCGGAGAATCTTTGACCGCCCACGCTCGCTCAGCAGAGTATCGAATTGAAAAGTAATAAGTTTGGTTAGAGAGTACTAGTAAGGTAGCTTAATGAGTAAATATTGGAGTGATTTTGTAACGCAACTAGAACCCTACACCCCGGGGGAGCAAACGCGTACAACCAATATAGTAAAGTTAAATACCAATGAGAATCCTTATGGTCCCTCATCGGGGGCTATAGCAGCTATGGATGCTGCGCTAAATCAAGATTTGCGCCTATACCCACCCCCAGGGGCTGATGGGTTAAAGCAAGCTATTGCAAATTACTATAATCTCAATAGTGACCAAATTTTTGTTGGCAACGGTTCAGATGAGGTGTTGGCGCATGTGTTTAACGGATTATTAAAACAACCAGCACCCCTGCTATTTCCAGACATAACCTACAGCTTTTATACTGTATTTTGTCGTTTATATGGCATTGATTACACAGTAATACCGTTAAGCGATGATCTTTGTATTGATGTTGCTGATTATCAGCAGCTTAATGGTGGAATTATTTTCCCCAACCCCAATGCGCCCACAGGTAGATTGCTGGACACTGATTCAATCGAGCTATTACTAAAAGCCAATCAAGATTCAGTTATCGTTATCGATGAAGCTTACATTGATTTTGGTGGGCAATCTGCAGTTCCATTAATTGATCATTATCCTAATTTGCTGGTCGTTCAGACCATGTCAAAATCTAGGTCGCTCGCGGGCATGAGGATTGGTTATGCAATGGGTTCTGTTGAGTTAATAGAAGGTCTAGAGCGGGTTAAAAATAGCTTTAACTCCTATCCTCTTGGGCATCTACAAATAGCAGCTGGGATTGCAGCGTTTGAGGATAAAGACTATTTTAACACGACGTGTGACAGGATCATCAAAGACCGCGAAGAGCTGAGTAAAGATCTCAAACAACTAGGCTTTACAGTTTTACCTTCAGCGGCTAACTTCGTTTTTGTGCATCACGCTCAACACTCAGCTGAGGCTATTGCAGCTTATCTTAGAGAATTGGGCATCATAGTGCGGCACTTCAAGCAGCCGAGAATTAAGTCATTCTTACGAATAACAGTCGGTACAGAGAGTCAGAATCAGGAGCTACTATCTGCTGTAGGCGACTTTTTAAAGTAGTCCTCTAGCTAGTGCTTCCCCGCGATCACCTGCGATCACCGTGAACTCAAGAAGTTTATCTTCTCTCAAAACACTTATCTTAACCGGCTGACCTGGAGATACATTAGTAATTTGCATCACGCTCGCCGTCGGATCTGTTACAGGCACAGCATCTATCTTAACAATAAGATCTCCAACCCTTATGCCCGAGTTATCTGCAGGGCCACCATTAGTGATTCCTGAGATTCCAAACGTTTGTGAAACACCAAGTTCCTTAGCGATAGTTTCAGCTAGAAACCCCGGATTAGCACTCATACCCAGCCAGCCTCTGACAACTCTACCGTGTTGAAGAATATCTTCTAAAACCGTTTGAGCTTCGTCCACCGGGATTGCGAAACTGATACCAGACGCACCAAGTTTAGCGGTGTTGATTCCAAGTAAATTGCCATAGGCATCGACCAAGGCTCCGCCTGAACTTCCTGCATTAATAGCAGCATCTGTTTGAATAAAGTTTTCGAAGATATTTTCTTGTTGGGTGGTTCGTCCCTTTGCACTGATAATGCCTTGGGTGACAGATTGACCAATTCCCGAAGGGTTTCCAATAGCCAACACCACATCACCGATTCTAGCCTGATCAGGGTCGCCTAAAGCTATAGGTGTCAAGCCCTCAATATTTATCTTTAGAACTGCAAGATCAATTTCAGGGTCAGTGCCAATAATAGAGGCTGCAGCCTCACGACCGTCATATAACAGCACTATAATTTTCATCGCGCCGTCAATAACGTGATGATTGGTTAGTATTACGCCATCAGATTGCATAATGACGCCAGAGCCCAGGGATGTCCTAGGAGAGCCATTATTGGTACCTTTGAGGGTGTAGACATTAACAACAGATGGGGCAGCTCTGGATACGGCCACGGCATAAGAAACTTGCCCAGCCCAATCTGAGCTAATATTTGCTTGCTCTAAAGTCATCAAGTCATCAGAGGGGCTATTTGTAGTGGGACGGAAATCAGGCACCAACACAATTAGCACTGCTGCAACAAATAAACCCAGCATTACCGGTTTCACAAGATAATCAACGAATAACCTATTTTTTTTGATCTCTTTCACCTTGAAGTCTCAATTTCCTCTTAGATTATGTCATAACTCAGCACTGAGAATGACTCTTCTTATCTCAGTCTATTGTCGAAGTAAATTTGATAATTTTGGGTTTGGCTTTTTTGCTGCCCGGAAAATAAGCAGCATATGCCCAATAGACTGAATCAACTCAGCACCATGATTATCACAAATGTCCTCACTCACACTTTTCTTTGCGGTTCTATCTCCCACAGCAACCTTAACCTTGATTAACTCATGATCATTCAGTGCTCGGTCTATCTCTGCATTGACCGTATCAGTTAGGCCCTTAGTGGCAATTGTTACCACTGGTTTTAAATTGTGCCCTAAACGGCGTAAATGTTTTTTATCTGTAGCGGAAGTTGTCATAATAGGAAACTCAAGTGGTAGCTCCACATTCTAGCGAAAACTTACCTATGGCGAAATCTAAAAATCGCAGTTGGATCAAACAACACGTAAAGGATCCCTACGTAAAGCAATCTCAAGTTGATGGCTATCGTTCTCGTGCCAGTTATAAATTGCTCGAAATCGTAGAAAAAGACCGATTAATCCAATCCGGAATGACAGTCGTAGATTTAGGATCATCGCCCGGTGGTTGGTCTCAAGTCGCGGCAAGGCTTGTGGGTCACACCGGCAGGGTTCATGCATTAGACCTGTTACCTATGGACTCAATTGCAGGTGTAGACTTTATTCAAGGAGACTTCACCGAAGAAGATATTTTTGATGAACTTCTCAAAATCATTGAAAATCGCCCTGTAGACCTTGTAATTTCTGATATGGCCCCCAACTTAAGTGGTAACAAAGCAGTAGATCAACCCGCCGTGATGTATCTTGCTGAGCTCGCGGTAGAATTAGCTGAAAAAGTGTTGACGAGCAATGGTGTTTTTATCGCTAAGCTTTTTCAAGGTCAAGGGTTTGATCCATTTGTGCTGCAGGTTAGAACATTGTTTAATGGAGTGTCTATTGTAAAACCAGATGCTTCAAGATCCCGGTCTAGAGAAGTATATCTGGTCGCCAAAGGCTTAAAAGCCAATTGAAGAGGAAAGGAAATTGAACGATTTGGCAAAAAATTTAATTGTATGGCTAGTCTTGGCCGCGATTCTAATGTCTGTTTTTAATAGCTTCGCGCCCGAGGTTGAGCAAAACAATATCGATTATTCCGACTTTATCAACGAAGTGCAAAACGATCGCGTCAGCGAAGTAGTTATCGCCGATCTAATCATCACTGGTGAGCGCAACGATGGCTCTAAGTTTCGGTCAGTACGTCCAAACATGCAAGATCCAAAACTGATGGACGACCTAATGAACCACAACGTTAGAGTGATTGGCAAAGAAAAAGAAGAACCTAGTCTTATTTCGCAGTTGTTAGTCGCAGCCTTCCCGATTTTGTTGATTCTCGCCATTTTTATGTTTTTTATGCGTCAAATGCAAGGCGGCGCGGGGGGCAAGGGTGGCCCAATGAGCTTTGGTAAAAGCAAAGCCAAGTTGCTCACCGGCGACCAAATCAACACTACCTTTGCCGACGTGGCAGGTGTAGATGAAGCTAAAGAAGACGTTAGCGAGTTAGTTGAATTTTTAAGTGATCCGAGTAAGTTTCAACGCCTCGGTGGTCGCATTCCAAAAGGCGTTCTTATGGTTGGCCCTCCGGGTACCGGTAAGACGCTACTGGCTAAAGCAATTTCTGGTGAAGCAAAGGTCCCTTTCTTTTCTATCTCTGGCTCAGATTTCGTTGAGATGTTTGTGGGTGTTGGTGCATCCCGGGTCCGTGACATGTTTGAGCAGGCCAAAAAACAAGCACCTTGTATCATCTTCATTGATGAGATCGACGCTGTTGGCCGCCATCGGGGTGGTGGTTATGGTGGTGGTAATGATGAGCGGGAACAAACTCTCAACCAACTTTTGGTAGAGATGGATGGTTTTGAAGGTAATGAAGGCGTGATTGTCATCGCTGCTACCAACCGCCCTGATGTGCTGGACAAAGCATTGCTGCGCCCCGGCCGATTTGATCGCCAAGTATATGTAAGCTTGCCGGATATTCGTGGCCGTGAGCAAATTCTCAAGGTTCACGCTCGAAAAGTACCTTTAGAGGACGCCGTGGATCTTTCTGTTTTGGCTCGCGGAACACCTGGGTTCTCCGGTGCCGACCTTGCCAACCTAGTTAACGAAGCAGCGCTGTTTTCAGCTCGTGGCAATCGACGCGTCGTTACAATGGAAGAGTTCGAAAAAGCACGTGACAAAATCATGATGGGTGCCGAGAGACGGTCCATGGTGATGTCTGAGAAAGAAAAAATAAACACTGCTTACCATGAAGCCGGCCATGCCATTATTGGTCGATTGGTGCCAGAGCATGATCCTGTCCACAAAGTTACCATTATTCCTCGCGGGCGAGCACTGGGTGTTACTCAGTATCTCCCAGAAGAAGACCGGTACAGCATGAACCGTACCCAGCTTTTCAGTCAATTGTGTAGTCTGTTTGGCGGTCGCATTGCTGAAGAGTTAATTGGAGGATTTGACGGAGTCACCACAGGTGCTTCAAATGATATCGAGCGTGCAACTCAAATGGCGCGCAATATGGTAACCAAGTGGGGCTTAAATGAAAAAATGGGTCCGATTTTGTACGGCGAAGATGATTCTCAGGCGCCGGGCGGTGGCAATACTCATTACTCCGAAGACACCTCTAGAGAAATCGATCAAGAAGTTAAAACGATTCTCAATGATGCTTATGCTAAGGCCACAACCTTGCTCGAAGAAAATCGCGATGTTCTTGAGGCGATGAAAGATGCCCTAATGGAATATGAAACCATTGATGCTGACCAAGTAGATGACCTAATGAACCGTCGTGAAGTGCGTCAACCGCGTGACTGGAACAGGGATGATTCAGATAAGCACCCAGGTGGAGACGGAGCCGGTAGCAAAAAAACTGCCGCCGCTGATGAGTCACCAATTGGCGGGCCAGTCGAGGACCTGTAACGAATGCTTATAGTAACGAACCCTGAGCTACCTTCCGGTCTCGGGGTTTTTACTTTTGGGGGTGGTGAAATTCATGGCTAAGATCTTGCAATGTGGTAGCAAACCATTGGACCTATCACGCCCAGCCATCATGGGTATTCTCAATGTGACACCAGATTCTTTCTCTGATGGCGGTAACCTTTACTCAGCACGTCGGCTAGATCTCAGTAAAACACTTAGTGCCGTTGAGCAAATGCTTGCTGATGGAGCTGATATTATAGATATAGGTGGAGAGTCTACTCGCCCAGGTGCTGTGTCTGTCACAACCCAACAAGAGTTAGACCGGGTTATACCCGTTCTTGAGGCAGTGGTAGAGCGATTTGATGCCCTGGTTTCAGTTGACACAAGTACCGCAGCAGTGATGGTTGAAGCGACTGCAAAAGGAGCAAGCTTAATCAATGATGTGCGCGCCCTCAGTCGTGATGGTGCTCTTCAGGCCGCAGCTCAAGCCCAACTGCCAGTATGCTTAATGCACATGCAAAACCAACCGAAAACTATGCAAATTGAACCTAGCTATACTGATGTAGTAGCAGAGGTTCTAGCTTTTTTGGAAGAGCGCACAACAACCTGCACTCAAGCAGGTATGGCCGCTGATCAAATAATTCTTGATCCTGGATTTGGTTTTGGTAAGACCTTAGCCCATAATCTATCTTTATTTAATGCAATTGATCAGTTTGTTGAAACAGGGCACCCAGTTTTGGTCGGCGTATCCCGAAAAGCCATGATTGGGCAGATGCTCGGCATAGAACAAGCAGATCAGCGTTTAATCGGCAGCGTTGCTATGGCCTTATTGGCTGCTCAGCGTGGTGCTGCCATTCTGCGGGTACATGATGTACTTGAGACTAAGCAAGCTATTGATGTATGGAAAACAACAATTAAGGAAGAAAACTAAATAATGAGCAGAAAATATTTTGGTACAGATGGTATTCGTGGCACGGTAGGGCAGCACCCTATTACAGCAGATTTTATGCTCAAGCTTGGCTATGCGGCAGGTAAGGTTTTAACCCACAATACCAAAGTAAAAAAGCGAGTGCTTATCGGCAAAGATACACGGGTTTCAGGCTATATGTTTGAATCCGCCCTGGAGGCTGGCCTTATTGCCGCCGGTGTCAATGTTGATATGCTCGGCCCCATGCCAACCCCAGCTATCGCTTATTTAACACGAGCTTTCAGAGCGTCGGCGGGTATTGTCATTAGTGCTTCTCACAATCCAGTGGGTGACAATGGCATTAAATTTTTCTCAGCAGATGGCTTTAAACTCGATGACGATATTGAGCTAGAAATTGAAGCGTTAATAGATCAACCCCTAATTACCAATGACTCCTTTACCCTTGGCAAGGCGCGCCGCATCAGTGATGCTACGGGGCGCTATGTTGAATTTTGTAAAGGGTCTTTACCCTCCCAGTTCAATTTGGCCGGTTTCAAAATTGTTTTAGATTGTGCCAATGGTGCTACCTACAATGCCGCCCCAAAGGTGTTTAAAGAGTTAGGCGCACACACTATTACCATGGCTACCGAGCCAAATGGGTTTAACATTAATGACAAATGTGGGTCCACCTACATGGAAGGGCTCTGTGCGCGTGTTGTTGAAGAGAATGCAGATTTTGGTATAGCCCTAGATGGCGATGGAGACAGAGTGTTGTTCTCAGATGCCAACGGCGAAATAGTTGATGGCGATGAGCTTATCTATATTATCGCGCAACATCGGTTGCAGTCAGGCCAAGGTTGTAATGGCGTTGCAGGTACTCTCATGAGTAATCTTGGCTTAGAGTTAGCCTTGAAAGACTTGAATATTCCCTTCCTTCGAACAAAGGTCGGTGACCGCTACGTTGTTGAAGCCTTGAAAGATAACGACTGGAACCTCGGTGGAGAAGCCTCCGGCCATGTGCTTTGTAGCGATTTAAATACCACGGGTGATGGCATTGTTGCTGCGCTGCAGGTGATTAGAGCGATTGCTGATAGTGGCAAACCTCTAGCTGACCTTAAATTAGGGATGAGCAAGTTCCCTCAAACTATGATCAACGTGCGGCTTGCTAAAAAGGTTGATATAACCGACAACAACGCCATCAATGCTGCTGTGGCAGAGGCAGAACAGAAATTGGCGGGTCGTGGCAGGGTACTGTTAAGACCATCCGGTACAGAGCCACTCATTAGAGTCATGGCAGAAGGTGATGATCAGGCCTTGGTAGAACAACAAGTCAAGGCTATTGCCAAGATTGTAGGACAGCAAGTAGGTTAATAGTATTAGTGTGGGAAAAGCGCGTTTCCCAGTTGTAAAAAATGTGTTTGTCGGGTAGGCTTTGCGCCCTTTTGCAAGGCACCTCAGAGAGGACTGCAAGAGATGCTAAAACCACTGCTTGCCGGTAACTGGAAAATGCATGGAAATGCCAATAGCGCAACTGAGTTAGTTGAGCAATTAGCAGCCCATGAAGACACCTTTAGTGGTGTAGATATGATAGTTTTTCCTCCTGCAGTGCATCTGAGTGCGGTTGTTGATGCACTAGCCAGTAGCGTCATTGATGTGGGTGGGCAGAATATGTCTCAACATGATGACGGAGCACTTACCGGAGAGATCTCTGGAGCAATGCTAAAAGACATTGGCTGTGGTTATGTACTTGTTGGTCATTCAGAGAGGCGAACAGTGTTTGCAGAGAGCAACAACGAGACAGCAGAAAAATTTAATGTCGCGCAGGCTCAGGGGTTAACCCCAGTTCTCTGTGTTGGGGAGTCACTGCAGCAGAGACAGCAGGGGCAAACGGTAAAGGTAGTCACAGAGCAAATTACCGCAGTGATCAACCGAGTAGGTATTGAAAACCTTTGCCGAGGGGTTATCGCCTACGAGCCCGTTTGGGCCATTGGTACAGGTGAGGTAGCAACCCCAGAGCAGGCGCAAAGTGTCCATGCAGAGATTCGGTCTCAACTTGGCTCACAAGGAGCAGATACACGGCTTCTTTATGGTGGCAGCGTTAATGCAAGTAATGCTGCTGAATTATTTGCCCAACCAGACATCAATGGTGGCCTGGTAGGTGGAGCCTCTTTAAAGGCACAAGAATTTTTAAATATTGCACAGTTAATGGCATAAAGGTAATCGCAAAATCATGGAAAAATTTATTTTAATCTTTCACTTTTTGGTCGCAGTGGCACTCATTGGCCTTATTTTAATACAGCAAGGTAAAGGCGCTGAAGCAGGAGCATCTTTTGGCGCAGGTGCATCGCAAACTGTCTTTGGCAGCGGCGGCGGGTGGAACTTTTTCAGTAAAATGACAGCGCTACTGGCGACAATCTTTTTTGTCACCAGCGTTAGTTTAGCGGTAACAGCAAAGAATAAAACCGTGATCGAAGACTTCAGCATACCAGCGCTAGAATCAGTTCCAGTGGAGACACTGCAAGAGACAGATCTCCCTGAACTTGCTTCAGATGAGTCAGATATTCCTCAGTAAAAGGTTATTCAACAAATCTTCTTAGTACGAGTTTAATTGCGGATGTGGCGGAATTGGTAGACGCGCTATCTTGAGGGGGTAGTAACTTAGGTTGTGGGGGTTCAAGTCCCCCCATCCGCACCATTAAACTCTTATACCTATCTTATGTACATGACAGCATAAGTTGGCCATTTGGCCATCTTATTTGTTTATAGTGAGCGCGGTATAATCAATGTCGGTGGCTATGATCATAGCCAGTAATATGCTCGTTTTATGTGTACCCGCTCCTTAACTTTTTTGAGGTTAGGCACGCAGATTTTTAAGAGTGCTAGGCGCGCCTCTCGAGATCTGAGTTTAAGGCTTATCAAGTTTATGGCTTCGTGTGGCAGGTTTTACTCTGCCACCCAAAATGGCGTCTTTCATGTGATAAATGACAGGGCTAATTTTGTTGTGCTTGTTGCGCAAAAAATAAGTATGCCCCTTTTTATCGCCCCAACTGTTATTGAAATCATCGCAGTCTACTTCGAATACATTTTTGTCTAGTTTATTGTCAGACATAGATTCTGGTCCAGTCATACCGAGCCGGCGGGACACGGTCATATTTTTCAGATTAGCAATTTTACTAGCAGGCATGGCTAAATCATCGTTGGCATAATAAATCACAACATTTCTGGCTGAATGAGGAATGTAGCGACCCTTCTCGTTGCGTTCTAATGTTTGATTAACAACGTCTGCGGCAACCATAAATACATTGCGAAAGAGCTTTGGCATGTTGCCGCATTTATCATCATTTGCCCAACTATCAATGGCGTTGCGTAAAACTCGATTGCCCATTGAATGCGCCAGAACGTTCATACGGCGTGTGCAGGGGTTTATTTTTGCGGCTTCTTCTTTACGCCAATTATCAAACAGGCCCAGCATGCGAGCAAAAGCTCCACCACTTGCCCTTGATGCTCGCTGATCATCCCAGTAGTCGTCGATATAAGCAGGTGCAGAGTCATCATCACATGGCCAGATAAGGGGTACTACATGAACTAACCCGGGACTTATCTCGTCAAACATGCCCTGCAAGACCTCTGCGTTAGGAAAAACTTCAGGTTCACCGGTATTATTAAAGCCATGGATATAAAACAGAATCTGAGTGTTGCCATTCAGTTCTTTAAGCTGTTGAAAAAATGCTTTATTACCTATTTCGATATAGTCATTCACTCCGTCTCTTCGGCAAAAATACATGTCTTGGCTAACGCTGGTATTTTGCATAGAAAAGCTAATTTTTCTGCCTTTTTTAGATTTTGCTGACTGGGTAGGGGTGCGGTTGGTTGCAAATAACATAGAATTATCCTTTTTCTGAGTTATTGGTAGCGGTGTTTAAAAACCAAAAATTAGCCTAAAGCGATGACAAAAAAAGTCAGGTCCTTTGGTTGGTGCAAGAGGGTGGCGATAAGCCTGTGCTTGAATTTTAGTGTTGGTGATATTGGCTTCCTTTCCTAAGCGCGGTGCGGGTGTGCAACAACATCCAGGTTGTAGTTGATCATTCACTAGCTATTAAGTTGTTTGTTTTTCTGTTAGTAAATACACCGATTTATGCGAAACAGAATAAATCTAGCTTAAGTTATATGCAGATTTTGTCAATAGTGAAGCACTGAGCGTAATGTTGCTTATTCAGTCAAAGCGCCGTCTTTGGAGTGTTACTGGCACGCCATATTTGGGCCTGTTGGTAAGGCTTATGAGTGGCGTAATGTTTGCATTCTGAGTGAGGTTTAATCTAAACCGTTGGGTGGTCATAGCTAAAATAAAAATGGCTTCCATCATGGCAAAGTTATTACCTAGGCACATTCTTGGTCCGCCGCCGAAGGGTATGTAGGCGTAGGGATGTCGCTTCTTTTCTGTTTCGGCGTCAAAGCGATGGGGGTCGAAGGACTCTGGTTGATCCCAAAAATCTGGATGTCTGTGAAGGAGATGGGCGCTAAAAAGTACATCAGAATTGCCCTTTAGTGCATATTTTCCCAGTGTGTCATCAGCTTCAACATGCCGCGGCAAGATAGGTACTGGTGGGTGCAAGCGCATGATTTCTTTGAAAACTTTTTGGCAGTAGGGTAGGTTGTTAAAATCATTGGCCTCTGGGGTTCTGCGGCCTAAGACATGATCAACCTCCTGCTCTATTTTCTCTCTAATCTCTGGTTTTTGCGAGAGCGTCGCCCACAACCAAGACATTGCGTTGGCGGTTGTTTCGTGGCCTGCTATAAACATCGTCAGGGCTTCATTTCTAAGGTCTTCATCGCTTAATGGCAGGCCAGTTTCTTCATCAGTTGCGTCCATTAGCATTTGAAGGAGATCCATGGGCTTATCTTGACTGGTTTTTCGCTGATTAATAATGCGATAGATAATCTGGTCTAGCTGAGCAATATAGCCTGCATAATGTTTATTTTTGGTGGTTGGAATTTGATATAAAAATGGGAATGGCAAAATGACACGTCTGTTGGTGGCCGCTAGCAGAGGGTTAAAAATATCGGCTACAGTTTGAATATCTTCATCAGATAGAGAGGTGCTAAAAAGGGCTTTAACCACTACCCTAAGCGTTACTTGCATCATCGCGTCGGTGGTTTGTAAAGTTTTGCCCAAATCACAAATTGATTCCCATTGGTCGAGCATCTCCGTTATGCAATCGGTCATAATGGTTGCTAGGTTTGCAATTTTTTTGCGTTGAAAATAAGGTTGCACCGATAATCTCTTTCGACGCCACTCATTTCCCATTGCTGTAAAAGTGCTCTCTCCGAGAACGACCTTGACCATTTTGAAGCCGACGGTTTTTTTGGTGTAGTTACTGCTGCTGCGCGTGAGCATGTCTTTGATTAAGTCGGGATGGTTAACGAGATAGATGTTTCGTTTCAAGAGTTTGAATTGCACTACATCGCCATGAGTATTGGCCATGGATTGCATCCAATCAAGTTTGTTTGCACTGGCTAATTTAGTGATGCTACCAATAAAAGGGTAACCTTTTGGGCCTTGCGGTTTAATGTGTATTGAGGGCATAATTCAAACCAACTATGTAATTAGGTAGCAATAATACATTTATTAGGTATCATTACCAATTAAAAGTATTTTAATTGTGAATGGATAGACATTTATGAAGACAAAGGAAAAGATTCTGGTTCAGGCACTTTCTTTATTTAACGATAAAGGGGTAGATCAGGTTTCTTCCCTGGAGATCAGTCAAGCATTGAGTATCAGCTACGGCAATTTGACTTATCATTACCCAAAGAAAGATGATATTGTTTTAGCGCTGTATTCTAAGATGCAGAATGAGTTGAACGCAGCCATTAATCATCTTGTACAGCGAATTTTTGAGGAAACCTATTACCTGAAACTAGTAAATGAAATTTTTGAGGTAATTTGGAAATACCGATTTATAAACCTCAATATTAATAGTTTAATGAACCAGTATGAGGTTATTTATGCGTCTGAAAAATCCTATCGGGCTCAACGAGAGAATATTCTCAACAAAGCCAAGAAACACCTAATTCAAGAGGGCTACCTAAAGCCAGAAAATAATGACAACTATAAACTGGTCATACAAAACCTAAATATGATGTTATACGCTTGGATTACTGATGCTGAGTTATTTTACGAAGGGAATCAGAGCCAGAAAATCGCCACTTACGCTTCTCTGTTTTATAACATCGCGCTAATGCATGTTACGGATAAGGGCCTTGAAAAATATAACGACATTGTAAAAGCTCCGATATAAATACCATCGTTATCTAAGGTTTCTGACACCTTTATCATTTATTTTATAACCAAGTTATTTTTCTAATGCCAAACTGGGAGTTCTAACGCTTTGGGTTTCATTTTAAATCTTAAGTGTATTGGTACGTAGTCGGCGTCAACCAAGTAGTAAAAAGTATCCGGCGTTATATGAGCAATGCAAAATGATTGGCGCGGCAAGATGGTTGCACCTTTCTTGACTGTAGCCAAAGACAAGAGATGGCACAAACACCGCTAGGGCCCAAGCTGGTGGGTGATTGACAAGATGCACTGCAACAAATAACAGGCTAGTGAATACATTGGCCAGTGAGAAAACAGACCACCGCTGACTCAACCTTTTGGCCAAAAATGGCTGAATGAGCCCTCTAAAGACGATCTCTTCAACGATAGGGTAAAGCACTACCAAGCTCATCAGCAAAGACAGATCAGTAATACCTGTTACTCCCTGAGTGGCATATAGCCAAACCCAAAAAGGTAGGGGTGCCACTAACAGGAACGCAAAATTAGGGTCTTTCAATAATTTATGCATACTTAGAGGTTCTTGAGTTTTTCTAAAATTCGGTAACTTTTATTGTGAATATTTTGAAAACCACCGTATCATCATTTTTGACTATTGTCCTCTTAGCGGATGCAATAAAGTTTTAAGGATTTACAAAACACAAAGGTGTTGAGGAGACAGGCATGACAGGCAAGATCATTGGTGGAATTTTTGGGTTCATGATCGCAGGAGGTCCTTTTGGAGCTCTCCTAGGTATTTACTTGGGCCACCAGTTTGATCGTGCTCGCTCGGGTCCTATTACTGGTGGCCAGCAGCAGCAAGCAAGAGATTCTTTTTTCCAAACAGTGTTTAGTTTGCTGGGTCACGTCGCTAAGGCCGATGGTCGCATCTCCAGTGATGAGATAGCCCAAGCGGAAGCTTTAATGGACAAGATGCGTCTTGATTCTGTGAGCCGAAAGCGTGCGATTGAATTATTTAAAAGTGGCGCCACGCCAGAGTTCTCGATTGATGAGGCTATGCAGGAGTTTATGCGGGTCTGTGGCAGGTATAACAACCTCAAACAGCAGTTACTGAACTACTTAATTTCACTGGCCATGGCTGATGGTGATTTGGATCCGTCGGAGCAGGAAGTTTTGGCTAAGGTAGCGCGCCACTTAGGATTCAGCGCTGCTTTATTCAAGCAATTTATTGAGATGATCAAAGCCCAGTCACGATTTAGGGGCTCACACTCTGGTCCGGGCGCTGGCCGGCCATCAAAAAATCAATTAGCAGATGCTTATCGTGCTTTGGGCGTAAATGACGAAGATTCAGACAGTCAGATCAAACGAGCTTATCGTAAATTGGTTAGTCAAAATCATCCTGACAAACTCATCGGTCAGGGTATGCCCGAGGATATGGTTAATTTAGCCACTGAAAAGACCCAAGAGATTCAAGCAGCCTATGAATTAATTGTTGAGCATC